>SCPN01000171.1_pt1:602500-853234 | contig 853234 bp, 848 predicted proteins | sample 6106831 | NCBI WGS metagenome assembly SCPN01 (sample SAMN10720447, study PRJNA508395) | human gut metagenome | isolation source: Participant 1, 0 month | reverse complement strand
TAGTTCCTGGCGGCCTAACGCTTGCTCACGAGTGCCTTGTAGCAACCGGAAATCAAAGAAATCGAAGAACGTAGAGTCTGCGAACATCACGTTTGCCTTCAGTTTCCGATCACCGGAAACTACAACTATATCACTCGAATTACCCGCCACTACCGGACAAACTTTTTCTACCTCCGGATAGCGTTCCTTTATCTTATAAGGAATGGCGGCTCCGGTGGCCATCCAATTTTCATTCCCGACCAGATAGATACGATCCGCCTTGGTATGGAATTTATCTGTAGACATCTCCTGTACCGTATAGACCGCTATCAATAACACAAACATCAACGATACAGACAGACCAAACACGTCTATCAGCGTATAAGCCTTATTCCTTCCGAGGAACTTGAAAAAGGACTTAAAGTTCAATAAATTATTCATGAATTATAAATTTTCAATTACTCAGATTTCAAGCAGTTCACCGGATTATCATTAGCCGTCTTGCGGGCATCCAGACAAACCACGGAATATATAATCAATAAGACACATACGCCGCAACCCAAGAATATGTACCATGACAAAGGTACTTTCTCCGTGAATTGCTCTTGCCACTTTTGCAAGACAAAGTATGCTATGCCACCGCCTAATATGACCGCATAGATACAGATATATCCGATATCCTTTATGAACAACCTCAATATATCCCATAAGGTAGCCCCATTCACCCGGCGGACGGCGATCTCCTTACGACGACGGCTCACCTCATCATTCGTATAGCCTATAAGTCCTATCAACGTAACAAGAAGCGTGACCAGACCTCCGATCATCACGGAATCACGGAATTGGCGGGAGTCCTTATATAGATCCATGATCTCGGAACGGAAAGAGATAGCGCTCAGTTCACGATCCGGAAATGTCTCGGATATCTTCTGCTGTAAACGAGCCATATTATCGTTGGTCAGCTCATGGAACTTCACCTGCAAGGTGTACATGGGCTTATGCGCATAGAATAATACGGAGGGCCGCATATCTTGGTTCGAGATTCCTCCCAGACGGATATTCTCATACACGCCGCAAATCGTGAATGGCTCCTCATTCCATTTGCTATGCTCGGTGACGCAAATATCCTTCCCAACAACATCATCCGTCCAGCCCGCTACCAATTTCATCTTCTCCACGAAACGGCGGTCTACCATCACCTCTCTCGAGTTGGTCACATTCTCCGTGAACGAGCGGCCTTGGATCACGGGAATCTCCATCATGTCCAGATATCCGTTGCCTACCCAATAGAGATCGGCGATATTAAAAAGCTCTTGAGTCCCGCCCGGTAAAAGAATATTATTACCGGAAGCATGCTCGAAAGGCAATTGATAAACGGTGGTAGCCGCAGCGACTCCCGGAAGCCGCATCACCTCATCCAGAATCTTGGCACGAGAGGTAGAGTCCACGCCAGCTAACCCGCAGTAGGCAAGGTTCTCATAGGCATATCCCGGACGATCATTCACCATAAACGTATATTGACGGGCAACGAAAACAAGCATCGTCACCAAAAAGCCCGTAGCAACAAACTGGACAAGCAACAAGGCTTTCTTCCAGATACGCTTATTCTCCCGGTAATTACGGAAAGCGGAGGCCACCGGAATCCGGGCGTATAATGATCCCGGCATAAAACCAGATACGAAAAACACCAAGATACATATCCCTAGCAAGACCAAGCTACCATTAGACAAGAGCAAGGAATCTAACGAAGTCGCCAACAACTCCTCTACCGTACCTCTAAACGCAAGGATCAACAATAAGGCCAAGATCAGTGAAAGCACTATATGTACCAACGCCTCACCAAACATCATACCATGAATATTATTCTCGCTTGCCCCATAACATTTATGGACAGCCACCTCCTTCGAGCGATTTACGATAGAGGATATCACGATCAAGATATAGTTCATCACCGCCGTAAAGATCAAAGCGAAGGCCAGTAAGGAAAGTATCCACGTCATTCGCTTGACTTGCGGCAACTCCTTGTGTAGATTATCTAGCTTATGAAATGAGAAATCAATGCTTAACCCGACCTTTTGCTGTTCCTCCGGAGGGAAATAAGAATTCACAAACGTACGCACCTGTTCCTCCAAAGCTAAAGGATTCACCCCCTTGTGCAACTTCACATAGCTTATGTAACGATCGTTTCCCAACATATTAGTAGGCGAACCCTCCCACATGAACCGACCCGCCGAAGCCATGGAAACAATTACATCGTAACGGGAATGAGAATTTTCCGGAACTTCCTCAAAAACGCCACCAATAGTCATAGTACGTCCCGGCGAATTGTCTACCGTGAAGTTTTTCCCGATAACATCGCCTCCGATATTTTTCGCTATACGACTTGATATCAACACGTACATCGGGGTGGAAAGAACCTCTTTCGCATTTCCGATCAACATAGGACGAGGAAGAATATCAAAGAAACAACTATCCGCTATGATACAACGACCGGAGTATTTCATCTTGGTGTCGGTCATCGTAAAGGTCCAGTCTCCAAAACTCGTGTATCGGGTGACGGTCTCGATCTCGGGTATCTGTTGTTGCATAGTTGGAGCGATGCCACCGCTTGTTTGCGGATAATCCTTCAACTCCCCTCCATTTTGCTGGTATTTCGCCCAGACTTGATAGACCCGGTCTCTATCCGGATAAAAATCATCATACGATTGTTCGAAATAGACTTTAGCGATCAATACCAAGCCTACCGCTAAGCCGATTCCCAACGATACGATTTTCATCACGTTATGCCGCCCTTTCTTAAAAATGGAACGAATGGCGATTAGTATGTTTTTCATATTATATCGATTTTATTCCAGCACCAGCACTTCATTATCCTTATAACTCTCATAACTGGACACAATCACCTTCTCACCGGCTTCCAGACCTTCAAGAACCTCATAATATTGCGGGTTCTGACGGCCGATCTTGATAGAACGCCTGTAAGCTTTCTTTCCATCCGGATCAAGAACAAATATCCAGCTTCCGCCCGTGCTCTGGAAGAAAGTTCCCTTCGGGATAATGATACTCTCGGTAGGTTGCCCCAGCTCCAAGTTGATATAGTAGGTCTGTCCACTACGGATATTATCCGGACGCTCACCCGTGAAAACGAAATCCGTACGGAACTTACCATCACGAACCTCGGGATAAACTTTGCGCACCGTTAAGTCGAAAGACGAGCCTTGACGCTCGAAAGCGGCGCTTAAGCCCGGTTTCACGCGGTCTATATAATGCTCGTCGATCATGGCCTCTATCTTATAATCGGAAAGGTCGTTAATCTGGCCGATCTTTTGTCCGGGATTGATGCTTTGCCCCAATACGACATCCAACAGTCCCAACTCACCGTCGATCTGGGAACGGACATTCAAGTTTTCCTTACGTTCGCGGATCAACAGGATATTCTTCCGCATGTTCGCCAAGCTGGCCTCCATCTCATCCATCTGGATCGTGCGGGAGATAGAGTCTTGGCGCAAGCGCTCGGTAATCAAGGCGTGCTTTTGAGAGGCTAACTCGAAGTCCTCCTTCGCTTTCAGATAATCCTCCTTGGCGATCAAGTTCTCTTTATACAACTGCTCTTGTTGGTTGAACGAGCGGCGGGCCCGGTTCATGTCCATATCGTATTGAAGTTTCTCCATCTGATTGGTCAGCTTATCCTGCTCCATGGTAACCTGCGTATTACGAAGGAAGTTCTGCTTCTCCGCCAACTCGGCCTCAGCGTTCAAGATCTGCAAATCTAGATTTGAGTTGCTCAGACGAACAATGATATCGCCTTTCTTCACTTGGGCACCCTCTTCCACGACTTTCTCCTGTACGATACCGCCCTCCTCGGGGCTAAGCTGCACGACCGTGATAGGTTGCACCTGACCATCCATACGAAAGAAGTCATTGAATTGCTCACGGGTCACATTACCGATGCTAATCCCTCTCGCATCCACTTTCAACGTAGAAGCATGATCACCAAAGATAATCCATCCCAACAAGATAACGAACAACACGCCACCCGCTACATAAGGAATATGCTTCTTCTGAAGACCTTTCTTTTTCTCTAATTGTATATCCATCGTATTCTATATTTTTTATTATCATCTAAATTCTATGTTCTCAATTCTTATTCATTGATAAGAGGCTTGCCCTTATAATAATCCACCAGCTTGCTTTTCAATAAGTACATCAATCGCTTTTGAAGCAGATTGGCCTTGGACTCCAACAGTGTATTCGCGCTAGTCTGTACATCCAGCGTGCTCATCAGGCCTTCCTCGTACTTCCGTAGGGTAACACGATAAGCCAACTCATCCGATTTCACCTTCTTATCCATCTGTATGGCCTCTTTAGCGTATCCCTCACGATCCAGGACCGATTGCTCTACCGCTGTCTGCAACTGGCGAAAGACCTCTGTCCTTGTCTCCCGTGCGATCCGCATATTGTTACGGTAACGACGAGCGTTCGTTAATCTGCTCAAACCATCGAATAAGGGGAAGCTAAGGCTAAAAGATACATATTCACCACGGTTATTTTTAAACTGATCCTTGAAACCTTCCGGGGCATTATCAGACTTCAGGTTCTCGAAATAACTCGTAGAGATTCCGGCATTCAAATAAATGCTCGGCAGCAACTTTCCTTTATAAATACGATATTGGTATTTACTTTGCGTTAATTGATACTCGGCTTGCAAGGCGGTAGGGTTATTCCCAGACGCATAGGCGAAAATCTCCGCCACATTCTCTACTTCCGGGACATAATTGATATCCGGTAATAAAGTATCCACCTCCAGTTCTAAATCAGATGGATAATTCATACATTCCCTCAAAGTAAGCAAGGCGGTATTGAAAAGATTCTGCTGGTGGGTCAATGTATAATCATCGGCCGCTACTTGAGCCTCGAATTGAGCTACATCCGCTTTCCCTTTCAAACCCAGCTCTTCTTGCCGGCGAGTCTTATATAAGGTACGGTTACTCTCCTCCAATTTCTCGGCCGCCATACGAATCGTTCCTTTATAATACACCACATCCATATAAGCCTGCATGGTTTTCATCGCTAAATCATCTTTCGCTTTCTGTATGTCATTAACTCCCATACGGCGATTGGATTTTGCCATCAACCATTGATTGATCAGCTGTCCGCCCGTAAAAATAGGAATAGAAGCGTCGAGGCCATAGTTATTATTAAACGTAGAAGTATTCTCATAGGTATTGGTCGCAGGATCGATCGAACGGCCAAAACTATATTGCGCTCCGACCTTAGCCGATGCCGCCGGGAAAAAAGAAGCTACGGCGGCATTCCGTTCCGCCTTATACGTATCTGATGTATAAACTTGCTTTTTAACCGATGGGCTGTTTTCCACGGCATAGCGCATACATTCATCCAAAGTCCAAAGTTTCTCTTGGGCCACCGTCGCGGTAGCGAAACTGAGAGAAAGAACTGTTGTAAGTAATATTTGTTTCATTGCTCTATTATTTTCTACCTAAATAATAGCAAAGAACGTGCCAAAACACATAAACAACTAAACAACAATCAGATAACAAAAAGCTATTCTTTTAGAACTGTCCAATATTTTGACAACGCTGTCTAATTGTTTGACACTATTCCCACTTTGACACGTAAGAGCGTCTCCTCTTCTCCCTAAGTAAAAAACGCTCTACTCCTATATGAATTCTTGCTCGATAGCCTATGAATTCTTATGCGCATACTGTATAATTCTACAAACCACGACGTGGTCTGTACAGATCAAGACGTGGAATATACAGATCACGACGTGGTCTATATATTCCACGGCGATAATCTGGAAATAGATGAGATAGTAATTATATTTGTATATAGTAAGAAGAATTTTTTTTACTTGAAGATACGAACAATTGTTTTGATTACAATCGTTGACTATCCTTTAGATTTAAGGGTAGGACACAAAAAAGGGAAACAGTTGAATACCAACCATTTCCCTTTCATCAAGTCGGGGTACCAAGATTCGAACTTGGGACCCCCTGCTCCCAAAGCAGGTGCGCTAACCGGACTGCGCTACACCCCGTCTTGCAATTCATAGTGTTTATCTCTGATTGCGGTGCAAAGGTACGCCTTTATTTTAAACTACAAAACTTTTCGGTAACTTTTTTCATGAAAAATATCATTTTCTTGTTGAGTGGATAGAATGGAACTTTGCGTCAGATAGTTCTTATCGTTGGCGTAAATAAATAAAAGGGTTCCATTCTTTATCGTATTAATAATTGGCTTACTGACAGATACAGGCAACGCAGGGCAACCAAGGCTACGTCCTAACCGCCCCGAGGAAGCTGCCACAGAAGGATCGGAATAAGAGGCGCCATGAATTACAATCGCCCTTTGCTTAGCCAAATCATTTATTCCTTTTTCCAATCCATTTAGGATAAGCGAATAGCCATTCCGGCCTTGGTACGTATTTTCCGTCAGATAAAATCCTAAAGAGCTTTTGTGGGAACCGTTCTCGTTCGAGAAAGAGGTCGCATAATTCCCCCCGCTATTCTTACCGTGAGAAACCAAAGAGGTGTAAAGTATTCTCTTTTGCCGTATATCCAATACAACCATACGCTCCGCCGTAGAAGGTTTAGAGAAATCAATCAATGTAAGGATATCCTTATTTTTCCGATCAATCTTCTCGGAACCTCTAAGCCCCTGCATAAACGCATCGAAACAAACCCATTGATCCAATCGCATCTCCTCATATAATTGGCGCCCCATAACCGCCACAGACGTTGATCTCGTTTCCGGAGATAGGGCACGCAAAACGCCACCGGTTGAAATTGAACCTACAGACAAGACAATAAAAAACAAATACAAGAAAATCCTTCGCATACTAAAAAACAATAACGCCGCAAAGTTATGATTTTTATTCTAATACAAAAACAATCGTCTCATTAACAGGCGCCCAATCGTAAACAAATTGCGCATGCGAAGTCGCGTTTCTCACACACATATGAGACCGTGGTGTCGTTCCCAACGAAGGACTATATTCGATCAACGATTTACGAGGAGCGTTGACCGGTACGCCATGGATATACGCCCCATTCGTAAAACGGTTGGCATAAGGAGCGAATCCACCTGTCTCCTTGGAACCGTCTACCAAATAGATCATGCGAGACTTTTTTTCTTGGAGAACATACATTCCCAACGGGGTTTCCTGCGCATAAGGAGGACGATGCTGTCCGGTAGTCGCAGGGTTCATGCTACGAACCAACCATTTCGAGCCGACGTGCTCCAAGGTCGCGATATTCTGGTTATGACGATCCACGAAGATCGCCTTATCGAAGACTACCGTATCCCCTATTTGCTTGATATATTTCTTCGGAGCATACCACTCCTCCTCCCCATCATACACGGTTTGTATACGAGCGAATTTAGAATCCTCATCCATCGCCTTGATACGAACCAAGCTACCGTCACGTCCATAGATCTCGGGAGTCACGGTATCAGTCAGCAAATAAAGCGGGACGGATTGATAGCGTTCTACACCAAGCGTATCGGAAACCCTCTTATAGGCATCTCTCTTGAAGACTTTTACAAGAGGAGCCTCTCCATTCCTGTTTTTATAGTTCTGCAAGATCGCCCATTGAGACGGCTCCCTTTGGATCGACTCCAATAAGGATAATCTTTCTTTCATTTTCTCCCACTGGAACTCCCGTGTCGTATCTTTATAGGGGTAAGTATCTTCTAAAGTATGCTTATCGTAAAGCAGCTCTTTCTCTATTTCGATACGGAGAGGCAAAGTCTCCACGATCACAGCGGAATCCTTCGATATAGAATCCACAGGAATTAAGACCTCGGTTTGAGCAGGCTCGGTCCTCGGCGTACAATAACTTAGCGTACAAAGGCTCGATATCAAAAGTATAAAAACTGTTCTCGTCATCATTATTACCCGGGATTTATTTGAATATCGTAAATATACGATTTTTTCCAAATAACAGGTAATCTTATCATCTTGTTTACAAAGTAACCGCGCCAAATGACAGAGCTATCCTATATTCATCCTATAATCCATTTACTGCCCGGTATTAATGAGATAATCTTTGTCGTCACATAACAGCAGATAAATGTACTTACCGCAATGCATGGTATGGCGGCGACAGTAGGCAAGGCTAAGTCGTGCTTAAACACCGTTACCCACAATCCGAGCCAAAATATATGCATAAGGTACATACCGTAGCTGAGTTTAGACATCTCTGTTATGAGTCGTGGAGATTTCGAATTGCCTATGCAAGTAAAAGCGAGGAACGTACCCGCCGTAAGAAGCACACAATTGATCGTACAGAAAGCCCATCCGATCTCTATCTCAGGTGTGACAAGAGTTACTCCGGGTATCGCTTGGACATAGAAGGAATAAATCGTCAGCAAGGCACCGACGACCATCGAGGCGATTCCGATAACCAGACGTTTAGAACGGTTCCATGTAAGATGGACATGTATATAATGTGCCAGTACGAGGTATCCTAAATAACCGGAGAAGTACCACAGTATATGGTATTCGTTCCAAAAACATTGTCCCCACACCTCGCCGAAGCAACGATTGAGATAGGGCATACAGGTCGACAACAGAAACAAGCCGATGAAAAAACGCTCTTCTTTCGCCGTGGCTTTATTCAACCATGGCGATATTACGGGTATAAATAAATAGAGGCTGATCAAAGGGTACATGAACCACAAATGTCCGGCCTGTGAAGGAAAGTTCAAGAATATTCTCGATATATCTTTCAATGATGTCTCGGCATCTATCTGCCCCCACAGCAAGGGTAAAGTGCTGTATAGTATCATAAATATGAAAAACGGCGGTAAGATGCGAATACAACGCTGACGGTAGAATTGCCAAGAGGTCAGCCCTGCCTTCATCGGCGCAAGAAGAAAGGCGGAGACAATTATAAACAATGGCACCGCCATGCGTGAGAAACCATCGTATACGGCTACCCACAACCGATCAGCCTCATTGGCCAGATAAGATTGCGGTCCCACCATATCCGTGGAGCCCTCAGCTCCATAAAAGTTTTCACTGGCGTGGACAACCATGACAAGGAAGCACGCAAACACACGCACGTAATCCAAAAAAACTATACGCTTCATTTTTTGTTTTAGTATTATTATTCGTTAGATGATTTCAAGTTTGTCTTTTTACGCGAAGCATGCATTCAAGAGGGATATATTTCGATGTTTTTCCTGATACTGCTTTATGGCGCACAAAGGTAAAAAAAGTCGGAAAGAATATATACCTTTGTCATATTATAAGTGAAATCTAAAATAAAAACATATGAGATCTATTAATGGCGCGGTTTTACGTAGCGCATTCGCGATGGTATTAGGGTTTGTTTTGGTATTATGGCCGGAAGCAGCCATAACCTATCTGGTTATCACGATCGGTATACTATTCATTTTACCGGGATTATTCGCTATCCTCAGCTATTTCACCCGACCGAAGAACGAGAACGGGGAGAAACCGATGTTTCCTATCGAAGCAGCGGGAAGCGTATTGTTCGGAGCGTGGTTGGTGATCATGCCCGAGTTCTTCGTGAATATATTAATGTACTTACTCGGAGCCTTATTGGTAATTGCCGGTGTACAGCAATTGGTTTCATTGATATCCGCAAGGAAATGGAGCAATGTACCGTTGGGGTTCTACCTGATGCCGGCTTTGATCTTGATAACCGGAGTAATGATTCTTGCCTACCCGTTCGGGGCGGCGGCAAATACATTCGTAATCTTCGGTGTAGCCAGCATTTTCTACGGGGCTTGTGAGTTGATCAACTGGTATAAGTTCCGCAAGCGTATAGAAAATACCGGATTATGATTTCCGGTATTCCATGGGTGATATACCCATATGCTTCTTGAAAAACTTACCGAAAGTGGATTGATCGGAGAAGTGGAGTATATCCGCTACTTGCTGAACCGTGGCTTGCGGGGCCTTCAACAGCATCTTGGCCTCGACGATCAAGGCGTCGTCAATCCATTTATTCGCTGATTTACCCGTTAGCTCTTTCAAGATAAGCGAAAGATACTGTGGGGTAATAAATAATTTCTCGGCATAGAAAGTAACGACGTGCTGCTCCTTGCAATGCTCGAAAAGCAATTGCAGGAACTGCTCGAAAAGCTCCTCCTTCCGGGAGAGTGTAGGTGCCGTCATCAGCTCCTTCTTACCCATAAAGATATTAGCCAACTCGATAAAGAAACCGACTAAGGCGTTTTGGAGAGCCTCCTTCTGGAAAAAATGGGTACGCAGCTTCATCTTTTCCCGTAAGATGGAGAATTGGCCGGATATATGCTCAGTCTCCTCGGCACTCATCGCAGCACATGGATTCTTACGGATCTGCATATAATGCACCATAGAGTTCTTTTTCCCTGCCGGGGTAGTATATCCATCCAGAAAAGATCTGGACACGATCAACAAACGCCCTCTCAAATCTTTGCTCACTTTCGATACCTGTATGATATGAGTCGGCATCAAGGTTATAAACGTATTCTTCTCTATCTTATATGGAATATAGTCTACCGAAATATCAGCAGTACCTTCCTGTACCAAGATCATCAACAAGGCATTTAAACGCATCGGGGTGGAATGCTCCAGCCTTTTTTCCTCGTAATTAATCAAATCTCCGTTCAGATCCGCTATCGATAAATCATCTTGAAAGTTGTCGCTGGACTCAATTCCCTTGATTAACTCAGTGACTTCAATTAAAGGTAAATTTTTCATATCTATCTGTAGATTTTTATTATCACCTCGGACAAAGATAGAAATAAAAAGCCAAAGACCACCCACTATTTCGTTTTTAACCAATTTTCATCCAAAATTGAACGAATAACAAGAATTTTTGACAATATCCTATTTCATTCCATACCAATACCGTAACAGTATAAACCTTTCTGGTTTTCTAAATATATCAGACCTTTGCGAATAGATTCGACGGGAATATCCGGTCATTGGTCGATTCCAACGGACGAGTCAGCGCTTTTTACTTGTATACAGGGATTGCCCCGGCTACTTTTGACGTAACAAAAAAGAATATGATAAAAGAACAGATTATTAATACGGCGTTCGATCTTTTTTCTCAATATGGCATCAAGAGTGTGAGTATGGATGATGTAGCGAAAGCGGCTGGCATCTCCAAGCGTACACTTTACGAGTCGTTCGAGGACAAGGAAACCTTGCTGATCGAGGGGATCGATCACAATACCGAATCGCTCGGACAATATCTGACAGGATTGGAAAAAGAACCTTTCAATGCCTTGGAAGTAATCCTGCTCTTCTATGAGGAGATGATGAAAAACCCGAGATGGTTCAACGAGAAGTTTTACGAGGACTTGAAGAAATATCCGAAAGCCCAACAAAAAATAGAGATGAATAAAGCGAGAATGGGTAAGAGGTGTATGGACTTGTTCACACGGGGCGTTAAAGAGGGCGTGTTCCAAGAGGGGATCAACTTCGAGATCATGGCCTTACTGGTGAAAGAGCAGACGAAGATGTTGCGGCCTTCCAATGTCTTCTGCAAGCATTCCATCACCGAGGTATACAACACGATCCTCCTCACATTCCTGAAAGGGATCAGTACCGAGAAGGGAAGAGCGATCCTAGACCGATTCGATCTCAAACAATCCTATGATTTATAGCGAACACTTAATGAGTTTAATCACAGACAAAATCTATCCTAAATGAAACGATTATTGATGAGTAGAAAAATGATGTTGGTCACATTTATGGTATTGCCTTTTCTGGCGGCGAGACCGGTTCTGGCTCAAGACACCCTGAAACTGGATCTTGGAAAAGCGCTAGAGATCGCCCTTAGCGAGAACCCGACCGTAAAAGTTGCCGATAAAGAAATACAGAAGAAAAAGTACGCACGTAAAGGCTCGTACGCTTCTCTATTTCCGCAGATCAGTTTTGCGGGGGACTACAACCGTACCTTGAAGAAACAGGTGATGTATATGGATTTCGACATGGGTGACATGGGAGGCGGCAGCTTGCCCGAAGGCACGGACATGTCGAGTATGGACGAGGGCTTCGAGGTAGGACGTAGCAACAACTGGAGCTTGGGCTTCAACGCTTCCATGCCACTGGTGAACGCCTCCTTATGGAAAAGCTTGAGTATCTCGGCCTTAGACGTGGAATTGGCGGTGGAGCAAGCTCGCTCTTCTAAAATAGCGATGGTGAACCAAGTGAAAAAGAGCTTTTACGCCGTCCTTCTGGCAAGCGACTCTTACCGGGTATTCAAGCAAAGTTACGACAATGCCATGGAGAATTATCTGGATATCAAACGGAAGTATGAACAGGGAACCGTAGCTGAATACGACTTGATACGTGCCGATGTGACGGTAAAGAATACAGAGCCTAATCTGTTGCAGGCAGAGAACTCCCTTACCTTGGCTAAATGGCAGTTAAAAGCGTTATTGGGCATGGATCTGGATTTAAATATCGATTGCGACGGACAACTGACGGATTTCAAGTCCAGCCTCTTCGCCGACTATCTATCCACGGATACAACCTTATCCGAGAATACGGACTTGAAACAATTAGACCTTCAGGCGGAACAGCTGAAAAAGACGCTGGTCATGCAGAAATTCGATTATCTGCCGACCTTGTCGCTGACCGGTCTATATCAATGGAGCGCCATGAACAATGACTTCAAGTTCAAGAATTACAGATGGAACCCCTATTCGATGATCGGTATCACGTTATCGGTTCCTATCTTCTCCGGAGGTAGTAAATTTTATAAGGTAAAGCAGACGAAAGTCTCCATCGACCAATTAAACCTGCAACGGGACGATACCAAGCGCAATTTGCAGTTGGCCGTTAAACAGTACATAGATAATATGAATACCTGTATCAAGAAGTTCGACGCCGCCCAAAAGGGAGTCGAGCAAGCGGAACGGGGATATATGATCTCGCAAAAACGGTATGACACCGGAGCCGGTACATGGCTGGAGATGAACGATGCCGAACTTGCCTTGACGCAGGCTCGGTTGAACTTCAACCAATCTATCTACGACTATATGGTAGCGAAGGCGGATCTGGAGAAAGTATTGGGTAACGAACAGATGAATTGAAAATTAAAAATTGAAAGTTTAATAGATAATAATTAGGAACAATTATATGAAGACAAGTCAAATGCTGAAAGTAATACCGATAGCTACATTGGCCCTGCTGATGTCTTGCTCGGGTAATAAGAGTGAGGAAGCCACGGAAACACAGAATGAGAAAGTAAAGGTGAAAGTGGAGACGGTCTCTGTTCAAGACGTGGAGCAACTCAGTGAATTTACCGCTACGGTGGAAGCGAATATCAAAAATAATATCGCTCCCCAAACCCCATTCCGTATCGAGAAAATCTTCGCCGAGGTAGGCGACCATGTAAAAGCCGGGCAGTTATTAGCCAAGATGGACGCTACCAGCCTAAAGCAAGCGAAGATACAATTGGATAACCAAGAGATCGAGTTCAAACGTATCGACGAGTTGTATAAGGTAGGCGGTGCTTCCAAATCCGCTTGGGATGCCCAAAAGACTTCCTTGGAAGTGGCTCGAGAGACGTATAAAAACTTGGAGGAGAACACCCAATTGCTAAGCCCGATCAGCGGAATCGTAACCGCCCGCAACTACGATAGCGGCGATATGTACAGCGGCGGAAACCCAATCTACACAGTGGAGGAAATCCGTCCGGTCAAATTAATGGTGAATGTCTCCGAGAGTCTTTTTACGAAAGTGAAGAAAGGCCATGAGGTAGATATCCGGCTGGATGTGTACGGAGACGAGGTTTTCAAGGGTAAAGTCAACTTGGTTTATCCGACGATCGATCCCGCTACCCGCACGTTCCCTGTGGAGATCAAGATCGCCAACTCGGATGAGCGAGTGCGACCGGGTATGTTCGCCCGGGTGACGATGAGTTTCGGCCATATGGATCACGTGGTGGCCCCGGATCGCTCTATCGTAAAACAATCAGGCGCCGGCGACCGGTATATCTATGTATGCAAAGACGGCAAGGTATCCTACCAGAAGGTGGAGCTAGGACGCCGTATGGGTGATAAATATGAGATCATATCCGGAGTGGAGGATGGCGACCAAGTGGTTATCACCGGGCAAAGCCGCCTGACGAACGGTATGGAAGTTGAAATCGAAAACGAATAACAGACTATGAGTTTATATGGAACAGCGGTAAGAAAGCCCGTATCGACCGCCCTTGTATTTGTGGCGATCGTGATCTTCGGACTTTTTTCCTTAAGCAGGTTATCAGTGGACTTGCTTCCGGAGATAGAGACGAACACCATCATGGTGATGACGGCCTATCCCGGCGCCAGCGCTTCGGATATCGAGATGAATGTTTCGAAGCCCTTGGAAAACGTGTTGAATAGCGTAAGCGACTTGAAGCATATCACGTCGCAATCCCGTGAGAATATATCGATCGTAACGTTGGAATTTAATTATGGCATCGATATCGATGTCGCCACGAACGATGTCCGCGACAAACTGGACATGGTAGAGTCTTCCCTACCCGATGACGTAGAGAATCCGATCATCTTCAAGTTCGGTACGGACGATATCCCTATCTTGATCCTTTCCGTGACCGCGGAGGAGAGCACGAACGCTCTTTACAAGATCTTGGACGATAAGGTATCCAACCCATTGGCCCGTATCAGTGGCGTGGGTGCCGTGTCTATCTCCGGTACGCCGATCCGTGAGTTGCAAGTGTATTGCGACCCGTACAAGTTGGAGGCTTACGGCCAGACCATCGAAGGTATCTCTACCATCATCGCGCAAGAGAACCGGAATACACCGGGAGGTAGTGTAGATATCGGCTCTAATACCTACTCCTTGCGTGTTCAAGGAGAATTCACGGACGCTAAGCAGATGCTAGACCTAGTGATCGGTAGCCAGAACGGAAAGAACGTATATCTGCGTGACGTGGCCCGTGTAGAGGACAGCATCGAGGAACGTGCGCAAGAAACGTTCAACAACGGCACGAAAGGTGGTATGATCGTCATACAGAAACAGTCCGGAGCGAACTCGGTGAACATCGCCAAGAAGGTACACCAGAAACTTCCGGAGATACAGGCTAGCTTACCCTCAGACGTGAAGCTGGACGTAATCATGGATACTTCCACGAATATCTTGAATACGATCGATAGCTTGAAAGAGACGATCATGATTACCTTTATCATCGTTATGTTGGTGGTATTCGTGTTCTTGGGACGCTGGAGGGCTACGTTTATCATTATCTTAACCATCCCGATCTCCTTGATCGCTTCTTTCGCTTATTTGCTGGCCTCGGGCAATACGTTAAACATTATCTCATTGAGCTCACTTTCTATCGCTATCGGTATGGTGGTGGACGACGCTATCGTGGTATTGGAGAACGTAACGACCCATATCGAGCGGGGTAGCCAGCCGAAACAGGCCGCTGTACACGCCACGAACGAGGTGGCTATCTCGGTTATCGCCTCCACCCTTACGATGTTAGCGGTGTTCTTGCCGTTGACGATGGTTACGGGTATGGCGGGTATCTTATTTAAGCAGTTGGGATGGATCGTTAGTATCATCATGATCGTTTCTACGGTAGGCGCCTTGACATTGACCCCGATGCTTTGCTCACAGTTATTACGCCAGCAACCGGAGAAGGGTAAATTGTACCGGATGTTCTTCACGCCTATCGAAAAGGGATTGAACGCTTTGGATCGCGGTTACGGACGCTTCTTGAACTGGGCCGTACGCCACCGGAAAACGGTGATCGTAGGCGCTACGCTGATCTTCATCGGCAGTATGATGCTGATCCCGGTTATCAAGACGGAATTTTTCCCGACACAAGATAACGCACGCATCGGCATAACGATTGAGTTGCCGATCGGTACACGGCAGGATATTACCCGTGAGTTAGCTCTCGACATCGACAAGAAGTTCCGTGAGAAATATCCGGAGATCCTAATCAGTAACTTCACGGAAGGTACGGCGGATACGGATAATACCTTCGCCCAGCTAAGCAATAACGGTACGCATATTATCGAGTTCAATATAAACCTAACTAGCGTGGGCGACCGTGAGAGAGGTCTTACCGAGATTTGCGAGTTGATGCGGCAGGACTTAGCCCAATACAGCGAGATCAAGAAATTCGAGGTACTCGCCGGAGGGCAGGAAGGTTCTATGGGTGGAGAGACCTCGGTTAACATCGAGATCTATGGTTTTGATTTCGCCCAGACGGATGCCGTGGCGAATGAGATCGCCCGTCGTATGAGAAATGTAAAAGGATGCTCGCAAGTAAATATCAGCCGTGAGGATTATATCCCGGAATACCAGATCGACTTCGACCGGGAGAAACTGGCCATCAACGGGCTGAACGTAACAACCGCCTCTATGTATCTCCGAAACCGTGTAAATGGTTCCACCGCTTCAAAATATCGTGAGGATGGAGATGAGTATGATATCAAGGTACGTTACGCCCCAGAGTTCCGTGAGTCCGTAGAGGATCTTGAGAATATTTTGATCTATAACAATGAGGGCAAAGGCATCCGCATCCGTGATTTAGGCAAGGTAGTGGAACGTATGACTCCCCCGACCATCGAGCGTAAAGACCGTGAGCGTGTGATCACCGTATCTGCCGTAGCGGGTAAGGGAGCGGCATTGAGCGACTTGGTTGCCGCCGCCCGGAACGAGTTGAAACAAATGGATATCCCATCCGACGTAAGTTGGCAGTTGGGTGGAACATTCGAAGATCAGCAGGATACATTTACCGATTTGGGTATCTTGATGGTATTGATCATCATCTTGGTATTCATCGTGATGGCTGCCCAGTTCGAGTCGTTGGTAGACCCGTTCGTGATCATGTTCTCTATCCCGTTCGCCTTTACAGGTATCGTATTGGGATTGGCGGTCACGCAGACACCATTGGGCGTTATGGCTTTGATCGGCGTGAGCATGTTGATGGGTATCGTGGTTAAAAACGGTATCGTGCTGATCGACTATACGATCTTATGTCGGGAACGTGGCATGGGTATTATCACATCGGTAGTGACTGCCGGAAAATCCCGTCTTCGCCCGGTATTGATGACAACATTGACGACCGTTTTGGGTATGATCCCGATGGCGGTGGGAACCGGCGAGGGTTCCGAGATGTGGCGCTCGATGGGTATGACCGTGGCTTGGGGTCTTTCCGTATCCACCTTGATTACCTTGATTATTGTTCCGACGGTCTATGCCGTATTCGCCGCCAACGGCGTAAAACGAAGACGCCGCAAAATAAGAAAGGCATTACGAAATAATTAATTATCTTTGCGTACCATAGGGAAGCCGAGGCCAAGCAAACCTCGATGGGCATTGTTAGGTCGTGACAATGCCCATTGTAAGGTGCTTACGATGCCCATTATAAACAGGCTTGAATGCCCATCGCAAGAAAAGCCTCCCTACGGGTATGCGATCTCATAAAAAAGCAACTATATGAAAGCGATATTTATATCTTTCAATCAAGCGTATTACGAGACCATCGTCAATATCATGGACCGTAATAACCTTAAAGGTTTTACCTATTGGGATGTCGTGCAAGGACGGGGAAGTAAAACAGGCGAGCCACATTACGGCAATCACGCTTGGCCTACCTTGAATTCAGCTATCCTTACGATGGTAGAAGACGAGAAGGTCGATCATTTTCTGGAAATCCTACACAACTTAGACAAGGAAACGGAAGCGCAAGGGCTTCGGGCCTTCGTCTGGAATATAGAGAAAACTATCTAACTTAATTTTTCGGAACAACTATATTAATCTATTGATATGGACAAATCAATCCTGTTTACACCCGGTAAGATCGGTCCGCTAACACTTAGGAACCGCACGATCCGGGCCGCCGCATTCGAGAGTATGTGCCCGGGAAACGCTCCCTCGGAGCAGTTATTCAACTATCATACATCCGTAGCCGCCGGAGGGATCGGCATGACGAACATAGCTTATGCCGCCGTGACGCAAAGCGGCTTGTCGTTCGAGCGTCAGCTGTGGATGCGTCCGGATATTATTCCCGGCCTCCGCAAGCTCACCGACGCTATCCATAAAGAGGGAGCCGCCGCTTCCATCCAGTTAGGCCATTGCGGTAATATGTCGCATAAGCGGATTTGCGGATGCACGCCTATCTCAGCGTCCAGCGGGTTCAACCTCTACTCTCCCACGATCGTACGAGGTATGAGACAATCCGAGATCGCTTCCATGGCTCGTGCCTACGGTGAGGCCGTACGATTGGCACGTGAGGCAGGTATGGACGCTGTCGAGATCCATGCCGGGCATGGTTATCTGATCAGCCAATTCCTTTCCCCGTACACCAACCACCGGAAAGACGAATATGGAGGAAGCCTTGAGAACCGTATGCGCTTCATGAGAATGTGTATGGAAGAGGTGATGAAAGCAGCAGGTTCCGACATGGCCGTAACCGTAAAGACCAATATGCGGGACGGGTTCAAGGGAGGACTTGAAATAGACGAATGCCTAGAAGTAGCCCGTACACTCCAAGACCAATGCGGAGCGCATGCCTTAGTACTAAGCGGCGGATTCGTGAGCCGTGCCCCCATGTATGTAATGCGGGGAGAAATGCCGATCCGTACGATGGCGTATTATATGCCTAGGGGCTATCTACCGATTGGAATCCGCATGGTGGGTAAATATATGATTCCCTCGGAACCGTTTAAGGAGGCTTACTTCCTTGAAGATGCGTTGAAATTCCGCAAAGCCTTACATTTACCTCTTATTTACGTAGGAGGATTGGTCTCCAGAGACAAGATCGAGGAGGTACTGAACGACGGGTTCGAGTTTGTGGCCATGGCACGTGCCTTGGTGAACGAGCCGGGCTTCGTCAACCGTATGAAAGAAGACGAGCACGCCCGTTGCGATTGTGGGCATAGTAACTATTGTATCGCCCGTATGTATAGCGAGGATATGGTCTGTCATAAGAACGTGAAAGGTCTTCCGGAATGTATCGTACGTGAAATCAAAAGGCTTGAATATAAATAATGGAAAAGAAATGGGCTTTAGTCACGGGGGCCAGTTCCGGAATAGGTCTCGCCTATGCCGAGGAACTAGCCTCACTAGGCTATCAGTTAGTGATCGTCAGCAATGAGGAGCAGGCGATCCGGGAGAAAGGTGAGTTTCTCTCCGAGAAATATGGTATAGAAGTTTTGCCGCTTTATCGTGATTTGGCGATCCCCGGGGCGGCCAAGGAGCTATATGATACTTGCCAAAAGAAAAACATCCCAATAGAGGTATTGGTCAATAACGCCGGTATGTTTTTTTTCTGCGAGACCTTACAAGCTAAGGCCAACATCGTCGAGAAAATGCTCTACCTCCACGTGACTACTCCTACCCAGCTCTGTTATTATTTTGGGCAAGAGATGAAGAAACGGCGTCATGGATATATCCTCAATATGTCATCCCTATCTTGTTGGCTACCTTATCCGGGAATTACGCTGTACGCTTCCACCAAGCGATACTTGAAAAGTTTCTCCCGGGGCTTGCGTTCAGAGTTACTGGATTATGGAGTAAGCGTAACCGTACTTTGTCCCGGCGCCGTCGCCACGAATTTATATAACCTAAGCGACAACTTAAAGACCTTAGCGATCCGCCTAGGTATCATGATGCGTCCGGAAAAACTGGCTAAAAAAGGGATTAATGCCTTGTTTCACCACCGGGCTTCCCTATTACCGGGTCTCTTCAACAAAATATGCACACCCCTCGTAATGCTCCTCCCCCACGGCCTTGTCCGTTGGATCATGCGAACCACGAAATTAGTGAAGCTAGATCGATAATCCGACAAATAACATGCGAAATATTTGTCACATCAAACAAAAATCGTATCTTTGCACCGCTTTTTAGCCCCGTACCGTGTGATGGGAAATTAGGAAGCAAAATAACTAATTTTGAGTAACACAAAAATTAAAGAAAATGAAGACATTTGAGTTAGAAGGAAAAGGAAGAGAGATCGTCGCTCGTTCCGCTGATCAGAAAAGAGCCTTGAAAGCAATGCGTAAGAACAATGAAATTCCTGCTGTATTATACGGTGGCGAAAAAGTAACTCACTTCACGGTTACAAAAGAAGCCGTTCGTAAGTTGGTTTACACTCCGGAGATTTTCGTTGTTGAGTTAAGCATTGACGGTAACAAGACGATGGCAATCGTTAAGGACATGCAGTTCCAACCTGTAACTGACGAAATCCTTCACATGGACTTCTTGGAAGTATCTAAGGACAAAGCCGTAGTAATGGAAGTTCCGGTTGTTTTGGAAGGTCACGCAGAAGGTGTTAAAGCCGGTGGTAAGTTGTCTCTTCAAATGAGAAAACTGAAAGTGAAAGCTATATACGATCAAATCCCTGAAAAGTTGACGATTAATGTGGATCACCTTGGCTTAGGTAAGACTATGCAGGTAGGTGCTTTGCACTTCGAAGGTCTTGAATTGATGAACGCTAAAAACGCTGTTGTCTGCGCCGTTCAATTGACTCGTGCCGCTCGTGGTGCTCAGGCTAAAGGATAATCTGAGGTAAAAACATTATTACAATACATGAAGGGGAGGATATTCATAGAATGTTCTTCCCCTTTCTTTTATAGATTCGAGGATAATGAAATATTTGATAACAGGACTTGGTAATATCGGTTCCGAATATTGGGGAACCCGTCATAATATAGGTTTCCGGGTTGTCAACCATTTGGTAGAGAGCGTAGGAGGCAATTTCACTGAGGAGCGATACGGGGCAATCGCACGCATACGGGTGAAAAACTGTGACTTGATCGTGCTAAAGCCGAATACCTTTATGAACCTCAGCGGCAACGCCGTTCGGTACTGGTTGCAAAAAGAGAACATTCCCGTGGAAAATCTATTGATTGTCGTAGATGATCTGGCATTGCCATTCGGAACCTTACGTCTGAAACCAAAGGGTAGCGACGCCGGGCATAACGGGTTGAAGAATATCGCCCAGTTATTGAATACGCAGGAATATTCCCGCCTTCGTTTCGGCATAGGCAGCGATTTTCCACGGGGCGGACAGATCGATTACGTGCTAGGGAAATTTCCCCCGGAGGAATTGCAATTGATGCCAGAGATATTGGATCGTGCGACAGAGATCATCAAGAGCTTCTGCCTCGCCGGCATCCAGATTACGATGAATCAATTTAATAATAAATAAAAAGAGACTGAGAATACAGATATGAACGAGGTACGTATCGATAAATGGATGTGGGCGACCCGTATCTTTAAGACCCGCACGATAGCCGCGGAAGCTTGCAAGAAAGGGCGTATCATGATAGGTGGAGTAACGATCAAACCTTCCCGCATGATCAAGGTTGGCGATGTGATCCAAGTGCGTAAACCGCCGATCACCTTCTCTTTTAAGGTAATCGGATTGATCGAGAATCGTGTGGGCGCGAAGCTCGTCCCGAATTACTTGGAGAACGTGACAACCCCGGATCAGTATGAGATTCTGGAGATGAACCGTATCTCCGGTTTCGTGAACCGTGCGAAAGGTCTCGGACGTCCTACCAAGAAAGACCGTCGTGAACTGGAGCAATTCACTGAGCCGGAATTCATGGATGACGGATTCGATTTCGAGTTCGACTTTGGAGAAGAGGATGAGGAGTAAGCATGCTGATTTCCACTCAATTACATTTACCAATATTTTCATCAAGAAGTAAAAGTATTTTCACCTAGAGGTAAAACTGTTTACATACTGATGTAACGACATTTACCTCTAGAGGAAAAAACATTTACCATTAGAGGTAAATGTCGTTACAACGGTATGTAAACGGCAATTATTCCTATTGATTCTCCTCGGAAAGCAGATTCCCCTCCTCATCCCAGCTACGCCAGACACCAGATTTCTTCCCTGCCGTATAGAACATCTCATACAACAAATTTCCCTTATCGCTCCAGATACGCCAAGGGCCGTCCTTTTGCCCTTCCTTATAAGAAGCCAGGCCGATCAGCTGGCCGTTATCGCTATACGTGCGCCATTCACCATGGAAGATCCCGTGATAGTAGGAACGCACCTCGGCGATCTTGCCATCCGGATAATAGATCACATAGGTTCCCTCGGGACGGCCATCCTTCAGGTACAGCTCCATCTTGAGCATGCCATCCTCATAGAATTCCGTATAGCGGCCCGTATACGGGGTGGTTTGTGTCTCATCGGTATAATACTGTCCCTCGCTCAATACCAAGTCTTGCGCCAGCACGGTCCAAGAGGCTCCCGCCAAAAAAGCGGAAAGTAACAATAGCTTTTTATTCATGATACATTCTTATCTAAATTATACATAAAAAGACACCGAGGGATCTTTCCGGATACCTCAGTGCCTTTAACAAATTCACAACCTATTCAATGCCAAGCTTGATTAATATTCGGTATTTTGAGGATCCCAATTAGTCCAACCGGCAGTCCAGTCATTCTTTCCGTCGAAAGCACCTTTGTAAGTTACTTTTTCGAAGAAGCTGTTGTTCAATACCTCATCGACAAATTCAGCGCCTTGCACAGCTGAAGCTACGACAGAAGAGTAATCACCATCTTTAGAGATAATCTCGTTGGTCGTTGCCAGAGTCGTGTTGCTACCGGCAAGATTGAAGAAGTTCTCACTTACCTTATCATCCTCATAGAAGTTCTTCCACATACCAGCAAAGATCACATTCTTGATGGCGATGCCATCGTTTGCCGTACCTTTCTTATCAGTAGCACGAAGTCCGTAAGGCCAGCCGGTGAATACGGAGTTGTAAACATTCAAGCTGGTATTACGACGCAGGTGCATGGCTGCCTGGAATTTACCACCCTTGGCACCGTTAGCAGCGTCGGCTGTCTTGGCTTCCACCTCAGCCTGTGTCTTATCGGATACCTTGCCATAGAAAGGACCTATCAAGGTTACATTGGAGAAGACCGGCTTGGTAAGCGGAGTGTTGGAAGAACCGTCACCGTCGTTATCAGATTCAAAACCGTTAGAGTCTGAAGTATCAGCGATATTCTTATCACGTACGCTCAACAAGAATTGCAGTTTACCCGTATAACCGAAGTCTGTATCGAAATCATCATCCCAGCCTTTGTAAGCGATCAAGTGTTTGGCATTTACCGTTCCACCGAACCATTCGTAAGAATCATCGTTCGAAAATGAAACCTGAACGAACTCCACTTCCGTGCCGCTACCAACGCCGCCGAAGGTTAAGCCATTGATTTCCTTGTCTGGCTCCAAAGGATAACCGGCAAACTCGATACGAACGTATTTCAATTTACCGGAACTTTCCGCATTAAACTCATCGGAGGTCGTATTTCCATATAATGTACCAGGTCCTCCTTCGATAGTTGGTTGATTGGTACGATTCACACGAGCGTTACCACAAATAATCAGACCGCCCCAGTCACCTGTCAAACGTTTACCCGGCTCTTTATCGGACGTAAAGACGATCGGTTTGTCAACAGTACCTTCGGCGATGATCTTAGCGCCCGGCTCGATAATCAAGGAAGCGGCTTTCTCGCCCGGACTAACGGACACACCTTTGATAACAGAACCAGCCTCAATAGTCAATGTAGCGCCTGATTTCACGTATACGAAGCCTTTCATGAAGTTCTTGTCGGCAGCGTTGATCGTTAGATCAGCCGTGATATTTCCTTCCAATATCACCTCTTTGGAAGACGGAGCATCATTAGAGACAGTCACGGTACAAGTAGCCGTTTTACCGCCATCCTTCGTAGTTACAGTAATCGTAGCGGAACCTTCGGCCACGGCTGTTACCTTACCGGCATCAACAGTCGCTACCTTTTCATCGGAAGTACTCCATGTAACCGTTTTATCCGTAGCGTCACTTGGAGTAATAGTCGCGGACAAGGTAGTGGATTCGCCCACCTTGATAGTAGCGGTAGTAGGACTGACTGCCACAGCCGATACGGCTACAGAGCCATCAGGTTTATCATCGTCATCACTACACGATACAGTCCCAAACATAACGGCCATCGTTAACACAGAGGCCAAACCTTTTAAGAGAAATCTGTTCATAATAAAAACATTTTGTTTGTAATAGATATATATTCAATTAAACATCAAAACCTAAGGGAAACACCGATATTGATATCCACTCCCGGGCGATAGCTGCGGATCAGTTGCTCACGCTCGCTCTTGCCGCCTTTGTCGTCTGTCAGTTTCACGAACTGCTTGTACTCGACCTTGGAGTTCAACATATCCTGGATTCCCGCCTTGATCTCGACAATCTTGCCAATCTTCTTCGAGAAAGTAAGATCCAACGAGTTGCGGGGCATCTCATATATATCAGGGATATCCTCGTTCTGGTTCTGCATCGGGACACCGACCGACTCAATACGCTTCCCGATCCGGTTATAGAGCAGGGAGGCGGAAATCCCCTTGTCATCGTACTGGTAGAAAAAGCCGGCATTAACCAAGTAGGGAGATTGCCCTGCCAAAGGGCGATCCCGCTCCGGTGCCCCTTCCTCAAAACGGACACGGCTATAGATATATGCGGCGTTGCACACAAAGCTCAAGCCTCGCAGCCCTATAAAGTCGAGGTTCTTTTTAACGTCCAACTCTACGCCGAAGGTCTCGGCGTTCTTCGCGTTATGATAGGTATATTGCAGGCCGGAACCAGCCTCGTTGTACGTCTCCTCGATAGGATCCTTGAAGTGCTTGTAGAAACCGCCGATCGTGATCATTTCGCCCGCGGCTGGATAGAACTCATAACGAAGGTCGATATTGTCAGCATAGGCATTCTTCAGCTCCGTATTTCCCACGATGTTTGCGTCTCGCTCGAAGTTGAAGTACACATAAGGCACTACCTCTCGGAACTCCGGACGGTTGACCGAGCGACCGTAAGCGGCGCGGACCAAATGTTTTTGTGAGAGGTTGTAGGCAACATTAACTGAAGGGAAAAAATCCGTCGTCTTATTATCCAAGTGTACCGGGGTCGTACCGTCCGAGCTATATCCGTCCATCTTCAATTGGTAGTATTCCATACGAACACCGATATTAGCGTTCAACACCTCCCCATAATTCAGTTTAGCGGAGACATAGGCGGCTCCCAACATGTTCTCGGAAGTATAAGAGTCACTGTTCGTAGTTGTCTCACGCATCCATATCTTATCCGCCGAGATATTTTCATCAGCGAACAACTCCGTATAATCCCAGTCCGCATACCGGTCGTAGCCGCTACCCAACAGGTTGTAGCCAAAGCGACGGGCAGCGAAGGTACGGCTCTTATATTCACCGTAGACACCTCCATTGAGAACAGGAGCGAACCTATCGGATACGGTGAATTTATGTTCGTAGTTGGCGGCTATAGAGGCGCTATGATCCTTCAATTCTTGGTAATAACGCATCGGGTCAGAGACATAGTAGTTCGGCTGTTCCGTACGGTTCTCGTCAAGGATGGAGTTCACGATCTTACGATCCGGCTCACGGTAGGAGGCGAAGGCATAGCCCGCCGTCCAATCCACCTTGTTAACATTCTCTCGCAAGGTATGCACACCGCTGATCTGCCCGGAGTAAGTGGTACGCCCGGTATAGAGGGATTCCCACTTACGGATATTCTTGTCGGAATAATAGTTCATTCCTTCCCTTTGTGTCAGAGCGGAAACGCCACGCTGGCTGAAGAAGTTGCGAAGCTCATATTTGCTGCCATCCCGTTGGAATGACCAGTTAAAGAGGGCCCCTAGCTTGGAGGTATTCTTATAGCGGATATCGTTGTACTCAAAGCGGGGACGGGATACGTCGTTCTTCACGTCGTAGGCGATGTAGTTGTTATTCACCGTCTCCGAGTAATCGTACTCGGTACTCCAGTTCAAGTTCGTAATATTTCCGATCTTCCAGCCGCCCACATCATAAGAGCGGTGCGAGGTAAGGGATATCTTCTGATCGGGGATGGCGGTGAACTTGTTGATCCCCCAACGTTGGTTGATTTGACGGGTAAAGGCAGCCGCCTCATCCGTGGAGTGTTCTCCTAGGTGAGCGGGGAAAGAGGAAGGCAGGTTTCTCACGCCCGCTCCGAATCCAAGGTAATCCTTTGCCGTGCCGTCCGTCAGCTGGAAGTTACGGAAGGTGGCGTTCGTGTTGAAGCCCATTTGGCAGGATACGTTGAAGGTGTTCCCGTCCGGGATATTCTTGGTCATCACCCGCACGAAACCGCCGGAGAAATCCGCCGGAAGCTCGGCCGAGGGGCTCTTGTATATCATCATGTTATCGATCAAGGAAGAAGGAAGCACATCGAACGAGAAGGCACGGCTGTCCGTCTCGCTGGAAGGGGTCGTGGCGTTGTTCAGCCATACATTATTATAACGTTGCGCAAGCCCTCGAACTACGATAAAACGATCGTCCACGATGGTGATTCCCGGGATGCGGCGAAGCACCTCGGCGGCATCGCTATCCTGTGTTTTACTGATTTGTTGGGCAGAAATGCCGTTCACGACCGGAAGGCTCTTGCGTACGGTATTTAATACGGCCATCTCGGTTCCCAATTTCCGTTGGGCCACTACGACCACATTCTGTAATTGGAGGTTAGCGTCGGAAAGCTCGATATTCAACACCACCTCTTGACGTGCGACTACCGGAACATCCTTTACCGTTTGCGTTTGGTACGACACGTAAGAGGCGGCTACCGTATAAGTACCTGGTCTCACGTTCTCGATACGGAAATTACCGTCTATATCCGTGATAGCGCCAACCGTAGTCCCCTCGATCACAACCGAGGCGCCGATCAACGGTTCTTTTATCTTTGCGTCCGTAACCGTCCCGCAAATAACCCCTGTTTGTGCCCATAGAGAGAATGACAGGAAAACTCCCACCCAGAAAAGCCCTAACCTTTTCAATCTTTTGCCCCTTAAACTCTTTCCCATTATCTTACTACTTATTATTTCATCTTTGATTTCGACGCAAAAGTACGGGGGCGGTATTTCAAAGATGTTTAGATCCAATAACAATGAAGACAACAAATGTTACATTTTTAAGACCGCAACTTTTCCTTATCGTTTGACATAGCTAACGTATTTTTACTACATTTGCACTCCTGAATGCATAAAGACATTTAATAACATGAAGAACATTAAAATTTTCCCGAAAGACTGGTTGCAGTTGCATCCCTATAAACAAAGCACTCCCGTGGATTCCTATTATACCGGAATAGCGAACCGTATCTACGATATCATGGAGAAGACCGAGTTGGTAAACTCCTTCGAGGGCGAGGAAACAAAGCAGATCTGTATCCGCATGGCCGCCTACTTCGAAGACGTGATCTCCGGCATGGGGCTTTGGCGTGCCTTCATCCTTACCCATAAGGAGCTATACGGCAAATACCTCCCCTTCTACACTCCGGACGATCATTATTACGACGATGAGGTGAACCTTGAGGACGTGCGTTTTCTCCTTTGGCATTATACCCAGCAGTATCACGGCTATCGTAAAGGCACTTTCGTCAGTCCGGACAACCCTGCCAACGAATCCACCGGCATGCTTATCTACGACCTGTTCTGCAAAGAGTGGACCACGGCGCCGGAGAATACCCGCATGGCCAAGCTTTTCGCCCTTGATACCCGCTACGAGCGGCAAGAGGATTACGACCGTCTATTGCAATGGTTCCATTACGAATCCTATATCCTGCCTGAGTCGGCCCGGGAACTGAGCGACTTCGCCCACGACCGCTGGAAGGAGCAGCCCGACCTCAACCAAGAGCAGCTTAACAACCTGCTCGTCAACAGCCACGGCATGATGGCCTACACCAGCAAGACCTCCTTGCTAGGCCTGACCTCCCCGCAATGGCTGGCAAAGATATTGCCCGCCGAGCATCCCGACCATGCGGTATTTCAGAACACCGCCGACGAGTCTGTAGCCACCCTGCCCGACGATATGCTGGAGGAAAACCGCCAACAATACGAGACTTTCCGCAAAGCCGCAGGTGACAAACTGCTTCTCTATTTCGACAAGACCGAAGATGCACAAACATTTATCACGGAGACTTCCGGCCTTATCCCCGCCGAGAACTTCCATCTTCCCGAGGACTGGCAAGGCAAGAAGCTGGCGATCTACGCCACGCCCGAGGAAGGCGCCCAAGTCATTACCCGTGACGTGGAGCTGATCAAGGATGAGAACAATCCCTTCTACGACGCCAACCGTGCCGCCAAGCAAGCGCTCTCTTTCTTCATCGTGAAACATTGCAGCGTTTACTTCCTGAAAGAGCTGGTAGACCGAGGCATGTTGGCCGACGCACAAACGAAAAGCCTTACCAGCCCGGAACGTGGCAAGGCGATCATACAAGATAATTGGAAATTCCTATCCCGCTATTTCATCCGAGAATATCCCGATAGATAAAACAGATAGGAAGCGACATCACAATCCGTGACAGCGCTTCCGGAGAAAAAGAAGCACTGTCGCAATCCGTGACAGCGCTTCCGGAAAAAAAGAAGCACTGTCGCAATCCGTGACAGCGCTTCCGGAAAAAAAGAAGCACTGTCGCAATCCGTGACAGCGCTTCCGGAAAAAAAGAAGCACTGTCGCAATCCGTGACAGCGCTTCCGGAAAAAAAGAAGCACCGTCGCAATCCGTGACAGCGCTTCCGGAAAAAAAGAAGCACCGTCGCAATCCATGACAGCGCTTCCGGAAAAAAAGAAGCACTGTCGCAAAACGTGACGGTGCTTCTTTTTTAGTTTGTCTTTCATTTAGAAAACTAACCAGCCAAATATCTTTCAAATAAAAAGAATAAACCCAATAAATACTTACAAATAGAAACATCAGATAAGATATTCTTATCTTTTCTCCATTCTTTCGCTCCTACAAGCAATCACATTATGCCATTAATACCTATATTTGCGAAACAAATTGACGCAATAATCATTTATACGCAAACATAAGGTCAACAAATGAAAACAAACAGGAATCATTTTAATAGCAGACAAGGATTATACGACCCGTCTTATGAACATGACGCTTGTGGAGTAGGAATGTTAGTAAATATCCACGGCGAGAAATCGCACGACATCATCGAATCAGCCCTTAAGGTACTAGAGAACATGAGGCATCGAGGCGCTGAGGGAGCCGATAACAAAACGGGTGACGGAGCGGGAATCCTATTACAGATCCCTCATGAGTTCATCCTCCTGCAAGGAATTCCGGTTCCAGAGAAAGGCAAATATGGCACCGGACTAATCTTTCTCCCCAAAGACGAGGAACAGCAAGCAAGCATCCTCAGTATCCTCATCGAGGAGATCGAGAAAGAGGGATTAACCTTGATGCACTTACGCAAAGTTCCCGTTCATACGGAAATCTTGGGAAAGGACGCACAAGCGACCGAACCAGATATCAAGCAGATATTCATCATCGGCTGCAACGATCAGCAAGAGCTGGAACTAAAGCTATACCTCATACGTAAGCGGGTCGAGAAAAGGGTATCGGCCACCGACCTTCCGGCCAAGGATGATTTCTATATAGCGTCTCTTTCCACCAAAAACATCGTTTACAAAGGCATGCTGGAATCCATGCAGCTACGCCATTACTTTCCGGACCTGACGCAACCTTATTTCACTAGCGGACTGGCATTGGTACATTCACGCTTCAGTACCAACACCTTCCCCACTTGGAGTCTGGCGCAACCTTTCCGCCTACTAGCACATAACGGGGAAATAAACACGATACGGGGCAACCGGGGATGGATGGAGGCCCGGGAGAGCGTACTATCCTCCCCCAGAATCCCGGATATCAACGATATACGCCCGATCATCCAGCCGGGCATGAGTGACAGTGCCTCACTGGATAACGTATTGGAATTCTTCGTGGCCTCCGGGATGAGCCTGCCGCATGCCATGGCGATGCTGGTACCGGAGAGTTTCAACGAGAAGAACCCGATCTCCGAAGACCTAAAGGCTTTCTACGAATATCACTCCATCTTGATGGAACCGTGGGACGGGCCTGCCGCCCTGCTCTTTAGCGACGGACGCTACGCCGGAGGCATGCTAGACCGTAACGGTCTCCGCCCCGCCCGTTACCTGATCACGAAACATGACATGATGGTCGTGGCCTCCGAAGTCGGCGTCATGGATTTCGAGCCTAACGAGATCAAGGAAAAAGGCCGTCTGCAACCCGGAAAGATCTTACTCATCGATACCGAGAAAGGCGAGATTTATTACGATAGCGAGCTGAAGGAACAACTGGCGAACGCCCAGCCCTACCGTACTTGGCTGGAGAAAAACCGGGTGGAATTGGACGAGTTGAAATCCGGCCGTAAGATTCCTCATAAGGTAGAGAAATACGACAAGCTACTGCGTACGTTCGGATACAGCCGTGAGGATATCGAACGTATCATCGTACCGATGTGCACGGGAGGGGCGGAACCGGTCGGCTCCATGGGCAACGATACGCCACTGGCCGTATTATCCGCCCGTCCGCAAATCCTCTATAATTATTTCCGCCAACAATTCGCCCAAGTAACCAACCCGCCGATCGACCCGATCCGCGAGGAACTCGTCATGAGCCTGACCGAGTATATCGGGGCCGTGGGAAGCAATATCTTAGTTCCAACCGAGAGCCACTGTAAAATGGTTCGGCTGAACCATCCGATCTTGACCAATACACAACTGGATCTCCTGTGTAACATCCGGTATAAGGGCTTTAAAAGTGTTAAGCTCCCCACTTTGTTTGACGCAGAGAAAGGATGCGCAGGACTGAAAGCCGCCTTGGACGAATTATGTAAACAAGCGGAGCAATCCGTCACCGACGGCGTTAACTACATCATTTTAAGCGACAGGAACGTAGATGAGAAAAAAGCGGTGATCCCCTCCCTGTTAGTGGTAAGCGCCGTGCATCACCATCTGATCTCCGTGCAGAAAAGGGTGCAAACAGCGCTGGTAGTGGAAACCGGCGAGATGCGTGAGGTAATGCACGCCGCCCTCTTACTAGGCTACGGAGCCAGTGCCATCAACCCTTATATGGCTTTCGCTATCTTGGATGATCTAGTAGACAGGCAAGAGATACAATTGAATTACGAGACTGCCGAGAAGAATTACGTAAAAGCCATTTGCAAGGGTTTATTCAAGGTTATGAGCAAGATGGGGATCAGCACGATCCGCAGTTACCGGGGAGCAAAGCTTTTCGAGGCGATCGGCCTAAGCCGGGATCTGGCAGATACTTACTTCGGGGGAACCACCAGCAACATCGGTGGTATCCGCTTGGAAGAGATAGCGGCAGATGCGATCGCCATGCACAATGACGCATTCTCCCACCCCACGGATTCTTTATTGGAACATAAAGGCATTTATTCCTTCCGCAAGGATGGCGAGAAACACGCTTGGAACCCGGATACCATTTCCATGCTTCAACTGGCTACCCGCTTGGGGAGCTACAAGAAATTCAAGGAATATTCCCATGTGGTTGATGAGAAGGAAAGCCCCATATTCTTGCGTGATTTCCTGACCTTCAAACAACGCACCCCGATCCCCTTGGAGCAGGTAGAGCCGGAAGAAACGATCATGCGCCGCTTTGTCACGGGAGCGATGAGCTTCGGCTCTATCAGCCGGGAAGCGCACGAGACGATAGCTATAGCCATGAACAAGATACACGGACGCAGTAACACGGGCGAGGGTGGTGAGGACTCGGCTCGTTTCATCCCCCGTGAGGACGGGTTATCGCTCCGCTCCGCCATCAAGCAAGTAGCCTCCGGACGCTTCGGCGTGACCACGGAATATCTGGTAAACGCCGACGAGATCCAGATCAAGGTCGCCCAAGGAGCGAAACCGGGCGAAGGAGGACAGCTTCCCGGCTATAAGGTGAACGATATCATAGCGAGAACCCGTCACTCGATCCCGGGTATCTCTCTGATCTCTCCCCCACCTCACCACGATATTTACTCGATCGAGGACTTGGCGCAATTGATCTTCGATCTGAAGAACGTGAACCCTCAAGCCGAGATCAGCGTGAAACTCGTATCCGAGAGTGGCGTGGGAACCATCGCCGCCGGTGTAGCCAAGGCAAAAGCGGACCGGATCGTGATCTCCGGGGCAGAAGGAGGAACGGGGGCTTCCCCGATAAGCTCTATCCGTTACGCCGGAATCCCACCCGAGCTAGGACTATCCGAGACTCAACAGACGCTCGTGATGAACGGCCTCCGGGGACAAGTCCGCTTGCAAACAGACGGACAATTGAAAACCGGACGGGATATCGTATTGATGGCGATGCTGGGTGCCGAGGAGTTTGGATTCGCCACCTCCGCCTTGATCGTCTTAGGCTGTGTGATGATGCGTAAATGCCATATGAACACGTGTCCGGTAGGTGTCGCTACCCAAGATGAGGAATTACGTAAACGCTTTCATGGCCGACACGAATATTTGGTGAATTTCTTCACCTTCCTCGCCCGTGAAGTTCGGGAATATCTGGCAGAGCTAGGCTATACGAAACTAGACGATATCATTGGCCGTACGGACTTACTCATGCGTAAACCTTCCGATCATATCGAGAAACATGATCTATTGGATCTCAGCCGCTTGATCCATCTACCGGAACAAGCCGCCACGCAGGCCATCCATCATGTCACCCGTCAACTCCACGCGATCGACAACGTGAAAGATGTGGATATAATCCGTCACGCAAAGGCCGCCATCGAATCCGGACAGGAAGTATCGTTGGATTACGCGATAGCCAACACCGATCGTTCCGTAGGAGCCATGCTTTCCGGCGAGATCGCCAAGCGGTACGGGAACATCGGGTTACCGGAGAACACCCTGCATATCAAGTTCAAGGGGGCGGCGGGCCAGAGCTTCGGAGCCTTTCTGGCTCACGGCGTACATTTCCGGTTGGAAGGCGAGGCGAACGACTATCTCGGAAAAGGATTGAGTGGCGGACACATCAGTTTAATGCCTCCGGTACGCTCCACCTTTATAGCGGAAGACAATACGATAGCCGGTAATACCTTATTATATGGGGCTACCAGCGGTGAGGTTTATATCAACGGCCGGGTCGGAGAGCGTTTCTGCGTGCGAAACTCCGGGGCGATCGCTGTCGTGGAAGGTGTAGGCGACCACTGTTGCGAGTACATGACCGGAGGCCGGGTTGTCGTCTTAGGCAATACAGGCCGGAACTTCGCCGCCGGAATGAGTGGCGGTGTCGCTTACGTATGGAACAAGAATGGTGATTTCGATTATTATTGCAACATGGAAATGGTAGAGCTTTCCTTGATCGAGGATAGCACCTCACGGAAGGAACTTCATGAATTGATCCGCAAGCATTATCATCATACCGGCAGCCATCTGGCCGGATTAATGCTCGATAACTGGAACAAGTACGTGGATGAGTTCATCCAGATCGTCCCGATCGAATACAAGAAAGTACTCCAAGAGGAACAGATGCGCAAACTCCAACGCAAGATCGCGGAGATGCAGAAAGACTACTAAATATTTACACAAAAACAAGAGAACTATGGGAAACCCAAGAGCATTTCTAACGATACATAGACAAGAGGCGGGCTATCGTCCCGTCCACGAACGTATAGATGATTTCAGCGAGGTAGAACAGACCTTGAACAGCGGCGACCGCCGTACGCAGGCCTCCCGCTGCATGGATTGTGGCGTACCCTTCTGCCACTGGGCCTGCCCGCTGGGTAACAAGCAACCCGAATGGCAAGATTTGTTATACAAAGGCCGTTACAAAGAGGCATATCACGTATTGGAGCAGACCGACGACTTCCCGGAGTTCACGGGACGTGTCTGCCCCGCCCTCTGCGAGAAAAGCTGCGTACTGAAACTTAGCTGCGACGAACCTGTCACGATCCGTGAGAACGAGGCGGCTATCGTGGAAGCCGCTTTCCGGGAAGGATACGTACAGCCTATCCAACCGGTACGCAACGGGAAAAAGGTAGCCGTGATCGGTAGCGGTCCCGCCGGATTGACCGTGGCGAACCAATTGAACCGGAAAGGATATGAAGTCACCGTATTCGAGAAAGATGAGTTACCGGGCGGCTTGCTACGCTTCGGCATCCCCAATTTCAAGCTAGGCAAGCACATTATCGATCGCCGTATCCGTATCATGGAGCAAGAAGGGATTCTTTTCCGTGTAAACACGATGGTCGGCAAAGAGATATTAGCGAAAGATGTAGTGAAAGATTTCGACGCTGTTTGCGTAGCGATCGGCGCCGAGGTTCCCCGGGATCTATCTATCGAGGGACGTCATTTAAGAGGCGTACATTTCGCCTTGGAGTTATTAAGCCAGCAGAACCGGATCTTAGAAGGCATCCCGATCCCGCCCAAAAGCCAGATCAATTGCAAAGGCAAGAAAGTCTTAGTGATTGGCGGAGGTGATACGGGTAGCGATTGTGTAGGGACAGCGAACCGTCATGGGGCGGCCTGTGTCACCCAGATCGAGATCATGCCCCAGCCACCCGTCGGACAGAATCCGGCGACACCTTGGCCCATGTATCCGCAAGTACTGAAAACCAGCAGCAGCCATGAGGAAGGTTGTATCCGCCGGTGGAACCTAACCTCTAACCGTTTTATCGGAGAGAAAAACAACCTGATAGGGGTTGAGGTAGAAGAAGTCGAATGGGTTCCCTCCCCAGACGGAGGCCGTCCGCAGATGAGGCTGACCGGCAAGAAAGAGATCATCGAGGCCGATCTGGTTTTCCTCGCCATGGGCTTTCTGCATCCGGAACAAGAAGGATTGATCAAAGAACTGCGATTGGCTACCGACAACCGCGATAACATCGCCGTAGACAACGCCGGATATACCGCCAACAGCAACCTATTCGCCTGCGGAGACGCTGTCAGCGGAGCGAGCTTAGTCGTAAAAGCGATGGCCTCCGGCCGTAATGTCGCCCGATCCATCGACCGTTTCTTACAAACCAACTAATTTTCAACTTTCAATTTTTAATGATCATGTGTGGTATAACAGCGATATTCAATATACACGACGGAGCGCAAGCCCTGCGTAAACAAGCGTTATTAATGAGTAAACGAATCCGTCACCGGGGGCCGGACTGGAGTGGTATCTACCAAGGCAAAACCGCTATCTTAGCCCATGAACGCCTTTCCATCGTAGACCCTGCCTCCGGAGGGCAGCCTTTGGTCAGCCCCGACGGCAAACTCATCCTCTGCGTCAACGGAGAGATCTACAACCATCAGGAATTACGAGAACGGTTAAAAGGCGATTACGAGTTCCAAACCGGCTCCGATTGCGAGGTGATCCTCGCCTTATACAAGAAGAAAGGGATTGATTTCATCGAGGATCTCAATGGTATTTTCGCCTTCGCTCTCTATGACGAGGAGAAAGGGGTTTACTTGATCGCCCGTGACCCGATCGGCGTGATCCCGCTCTACATCGGATACGATGACGAGGGACACTTGATGGTATCTTCTGAGTTAAAAGGACTTGAAGGCTTCGCCACTCATTACGAGCCGTTCCTCCCCGGTCATTATTTCTATAGCGAAGACCGTAAACTCACGAGATGGTACACCCGTGACTGGATGGATTATGCCAACGTGAAAGATAATCCTACCGACGTACAACAACTTCACGATGCGCTGGAAGCCGCCGTCAAACGCCAACTGATGAGCGATGTCCCTTATGGCGTCCTTCTATCCGGAGGTCTGGATTCCTCCATCACCTCCGCTATCGCCAAGAAATACGCGGCGAAACGCATCGAGACCAATGGGAAAGCGGACGCATGGTGGCCTCAACTCCACTCGTTCGCCATCGGATTGAAAGATGCCCCGGACTTGCTCGCCGCCCGTAAAGTAGCGGATGCGATCGGTACGGTTCATCATGAGATCCATTATACGATACAAGAAGGATTGGACGCTTTACGAGATGTCATTTATCATATCGAGACCTATGATGTCACTACCGTCCGAGCCTCTACCCCCATGTATTTATTGGCCCGTGTGATCCGGAGCATGGGTATCAAGATGGTACTAAGCGGCGAGGGTGCGGACGAGGTATTCGGGGGATATTTATATTTCCATAAGGCCCCGAATGCACAGGCTTTCCATGAAGAGACCCTGCGTAAATTAAGCAAATTGTATTTATATGATTGCTTGCGTGCGAACAAAAGCCTTTGCGCATGGGGCGTAGAAGGACGAGTGCCGTTCTTGGATAAAGAGTTTCTTGATGTGGCCATGCGTCTGAATCCGGCGGCAAAGATGTGCCCGGGTACGACCATCGAGAAGAAGATACTTCGAGAAGCATTTTCCGACAGCTTGCCCAAGGAGATCGCTTGGCGGCAAAAAGAGCAATTCTCGGATGGGGTAGGCTATGGCTGGATCGATACATTAAAGAAAATAACCTCCGAGTCGGTCACTGATGAAGAGATGGCGAATGCCGCCAAACGATTCCCAATCAATCCACCCCAAAACAAGGAAGAGTATTATTACCGCTCCATCTTTGAAGAGCATTTCCCCAGCGAAAGCGCAGCGAGAAGCGTACCTTCCATTCCTAGCGTAGCATGTTCTACCGCAGAGGCTTTAGCTTGGGACTCGGCTTTCAAAAACATGAACGAGCCAAGTGGCAGGGCCATAAAAGACGTACATGAATCCGCTTATTGACGAATATTTCTTTTCTTTAGTAGCAAAATGCACCAACTTTTATGAATAATAAACGCTGGTGCATTTAATTTTTATAATAACTTTGCCAGCTAGAGTCATAAAACACTTTAAAACAAATTTATATGAAGAAAATCTTTACATGCATTAGTTTGGCAGCCGCTACATTCATGGCTACCACCCCAGTGATGGCACAACAACAAAAACAATTAACAGATAAAGAAAAGGCTGCTGTTGTTAAAGTTATTGTTCCTGCCGTTTTTGATCAAGTAAAGCAAATCAGTGGAGTTGATTTCATGTCTCTCACAAATCCTAATATCGAAAGCATAATTAATTCCCCTTTATTTTTGCCTCAAGTATCAAGCCTACGTGCAGATCAATTAAATCCAATCTCGGTTACTCCTGATAGTTTAAAATTGGATCTTAGTTCTATGGATTTTTCTGCGATAGCACCGGGAATGGGTGATTTCATCGCAGGGATCGTTAATGACGTAAAACTGACATTCAGTGATTATAAAGAATATAACGTTTCACTTAACGGACAATCCGTAAAAATTGATTTACCAGAGAAAATTGATGTATCCGCAGCTGCTTTAGTTGACGCAGAAACGGGTAAACCCACAAATTTATTATCGGTATTAATCAAGACCGGGAACAAAGGAACCATTCTCCTTTCAACAGCTTATCCGTAGAATTGAAATTAGGTTGGTTAGGTACCGTGGGTAGCATGATCCCTAATTTCCCGCTTAAAGATGGAAAATTGATAAGCCTAACAGAAACAGCAAATAGCTCTGGTACGATTGATTATACGATTACTTTAGAAGATAATTTACGTAGTCTAGCAGCAACGTTAGCTCAAGTCCCGAACTTCCAAATATCTCTTGATATGACAAAGTTGATGACAGAAAGTACTATCAAGGCTAGCTTATTCGGTAAACCTCTACAAGCACCTAACGCAAAATTGCCAATGGGTGACGCCGTCGTATATGCAAACTTGAAATCGACAACAGGCATGCCTGCTGATTCTATTGTCTTGACTTCATATGATGCCGCATCTAGCAAAATCAAAGGATACAAGAAGTTGACTCCGACAATTGGCGTATCTGGAGCAAATCTAGTTTTAACGACAACAGATTCAGTACGTGCTGACGTAAATACAGCTTGGACTCCAATGTCTAAACAGATCGTTACAATGCCAGCAACAATGAGCACAGCGATCAATTCTATTATGTCCTCTCTTGTTAATGGTGTCGTTAGTAATCTTAAAGCAAGCGCAGAAACCAATTACACTATTACAATTGATTCTATTTACGAAGCTAAAAAAGATGAGGTTATTCGTGTAATGGAAATCGACGCAACGACAAAAGTTGAAGCTACGAGCTTAAAAGATACAAAGATGATTGTAGATATCAACTTCTTGAAAGGAAGCAATAAAGAGAATGTCATGAATATCAAGGCTACGGCTCCTACAAATGATACTAAAATTACGGTAGACTTTAGTCCTGCTGTTGATCCTAAAGGCGATGGCATTAAAGAAAATGTCAACATGGCGACATTATATATTACATCTGACGCTATGGGTATCATCACCGATAACGAGACTATCAGTGACGAGGTTCAAGAGGTTACGGTATCTACAACCGCTAGCGGTCTTTATGTAAAGAATGGTAAGGGTAATTATGTAATCGTTAATATGGTAGGTAAAGTTGTTTCTACGGGTATCATCACTAGCGATGAGCAATACATCAGCACTCCGAATATGCCGAACGGTATTTATATGATCTCAATCGATCAGTCTAAGCTCTTGAGATCTGCTCATAAGACAACTGTTAAGTTCGTAAAATAAATTATCTAGATAATTAGTTAATCTGATAAAAGGAGCTATCCGGAAACAAAACCGAGTAGCTCCTCTCTTTTTGTCAATTTGTAAACCAAACTCCCGGAGAGTTGATTTTTCTGGCCTGATGTACTTCTCGTCCCTAAATATGAGAAAAAATATTAGCAAATGATTGTTTAGTAATATATTAGCCAAATACGACCTTTTGTTCTAGAGAAATAATTCATGCTAGTTCACATTTATACGGGTCAAAACATGTTTTTTATACGGATAAAAGAGGCATTTCATACGGTTGTATCGCCCGACGCGACTATATGTATCGCCTTACGCGACCTATTGCGTTGGCTAACGCCACTACTTGCGTCGCCCAACGCAACCTTTCGTGTGACAAAACATGACCTTTTACGTAGAAATCAGTGGTTAAATACGTATTTTCACCCATTATCTATCCCTAGTTGAGGCTTCTTGAAAAAGAGGCTCGTCAGACAAACAGACTTATTTTAAGCAAATAGATAGATATATAGTTTTTTTACTTACAGTTACAGCAACCCATATTCACAAAGCATATATTACGATATAAAACCAAAACGCACACTTCTAATTATCATTTATAACTAAAAGCATATATTATAACTTCAATCTATTACAAACCTCATATTTATAAAACATTCGAGCCTCTCACCTGTTATATACTTATCAAAACGTTATATATTTGCATTACAATAAAACAAAAAGAAATAATATAAAGAATAATATCATCAAAATGACAAAATCAATCAGATTCACAAAGATGCACGGTGCCGGAAATGATTACATCTATGTAAACACGATGGTCTATCCGATAGACAACCCCGAGGAATTATCTATCGCATGGAGCAAGCCGCACACAGGCATAGGATCTGATGGTTTGGTCTTGATAGGTTCTTCAGACATCGCGGATTTCAGCATGCATATCTATAATGCGGACGGCTCCGAGGCGATGATGTGCGGAAACGCATCCAGATGTATTGGCAAATATGTCTATGAGGCCGGCCTAACGCAAAAGAACAAGGTTACCTTAGAGACCTTATCAGGTATCAAAGAGCTACAATTGAAAATAGAGCGTGAAGAGGTCACCGAGGTCACGGTAGATATGGGAATGCCTGCCGTAGGCGAGATCGCCTTGGAGGTTGAGGCTGGAAGAGAAATTTACACCGGCACCGTCATCTCCATGGGAAATCCTCATTTGGTTATCTTCGTGGACGAGATGGACAAGGTCGATCTGGCAAGCGTAGGCCCGTTACTGGAATGCCTCCCGCTTTTTCCGGACCGGACAAACGTGGAGTTCGTGCAGGTGCTAAAGCCGGACGAGGTACGGATGAGGGTGTGGGAACGAGGTTCCGGCATCACACAAGCCTGCGGAACCGGAGCTTGCGCCACCGCCGTGGCCGGGGTCGTACGTGGGAAGACAAAGCGAAAGACAAAGGTCATCATGGATGGGGGCCCTTTAACCATCGAGTGGAACGAGCGAAGCGGTAAAGTCTTTATGACCGGCGGAGCGGTCAACGTATTCGAGGGATTCATCAAAGTCTGACACGGGGAACAAGACAAAACAACAAAAACAACAACATAAAAACAAAAGAACTGAGTATGGCACTAATTAATGAACATTTCCTGAAACTACAGAACAATTACCTTTTCTCCGACATCGCGAAAAAGGTAAACAGCTTCAAGGTTACCCATCCCAAAGATAAGATCATTCGAATGGGTATTGGTGACGTTACGCAACCACTTGCCCCCGCCGTTATCGAGGCGATGCATAAAGCCGTGGAAGAAATGGCGAGCAAGGATACATTCCACGGATATGGCCCCGAGCAGGGATATCCTTTCCTAATCGACGCTATCATTAAAAACGATTATGCCAGCCGGGGAGTCTTTATCGAACCGAGCGAGGTATTCATCAGCGACGGAGCGAAAAGCGATTGTGGAAATATAGGCGACATGCTCCGCCACGACAATAGTATCGGGGTGACAGACCCCGTATATCCGGTCTACATCGACTCGAACGTAATGAGCGGACGTACCGGGGTATTGGAAAACGGGAAATGGAGCGATGTCGTATACATCCCTTGCACGGAGGAAAACAACTTCGTACCGGATCTGCCCAGTCGCAGGGTGGACATCCTTTACCTCTGCTATCCCAATAACCCGACCGGAACGACCTTGACTAAGGACGAATTGAAGAAATGGGTAAACTACGCCCTCGCCAACGACGTGCTTATCATGTACGACTCCGCTTACGAGGCTTATATACAGGACCCGAATATCCCCCACTCTATCTACGAGATCAAAGGAGCGAAGAAGGTAGCTATCGAATTCCGGAGCTTCTCTAAAACCGCCGGGTTCACGGGGATACGTTGCGGATACACGGTCGTACCGAAGGAGCTGAACGCCTTCACGCTGGACGGGCAACGGGTACAGTTGAACAAATTATGGAACCGTCGCCAATGCACGAAATTCAACGGAACCAGTTACATAACCCAACGGGGTGCGGAAGCGGTTTATTCCACCGCCGGGAAACAGCAAGTGACAGCTACTATCAATTATTATATGACCAACGCGAAGATCATGAAAGAGGGCCTGCAAAACTGCGGTCTCACGGTGTACGGAGGCGATAACGCCCCATACCTCTGGCTAAAGACCCCGGACGGCCTCTCCTCATGGAAATTCTTTGACAAACTGCTTTATGAAGTCAAGATAGTCGGAACCCCCGGAGTGGGATTCGGACCGAGCGGGGAAGGTTATCTACGCCTCACCGCTTTCGGCGATAGGGATGACACCCTAGAGGCCATGGCTAGGCTGAGGAAGTGGCTAAGATAAGTCATTTACTATAAACAACAATAATCATCAGGTATTATGTCAAAGTTAAGATTTAGAGTCGTAGAATCGGCGTTCGAGAAAAAAGCGACCGAGCTAACCACTCCCGCCGAGAGACCTTCCGAGTATTACGGTGAGTTAGTATTCAACCGTGAGAAGATGTTCAAATATCTTCCAGAGAGAGCGTACGAGAGACTGGTGGACTCCATCGACAACGGTACCCCGTTAGACCGTGAGACAGCGAACGCCGTGGCCTCCGGCATGAAGAAATGGGCGATGGAAAAAGGCGCTACCCACTACACCCACTGGTTCCATCCCTTGACGGAAGGTACCGCCGAGAAGCACGATGCTTTCATCGAGCACGATGGCAAAGGCGGCGTACTTGAGGAATTCGAGGGGAAACTACTGATCCAGCAAGAGCCGGACGCCTCCAGTTTCCCGAACGGCGGTATCCGCAATACGTTCGAGGCCCGTGGCTACTCGGCTTGGGATCCTTCCTCCCCTGCTTTTATCGTAGGAGACACCCTGTGCATCCCGACGATCTTCATCGCTTACACAGGCGAGTCCCTCGACTACAAAGCTCCCTTGCTGAAAGCCTTGGAAGCCGTGAACAAGGCGGCGGTCGATGTCTGCCACTACTTCAACCCGGACGTGAAGAAAGTATACGCCTACCTAGGTTGGGAACAGGAATACTTCCTAGTAGACGAGGGCCTATACGCCGCACGTCCCGATCTGTTGATGACCGGCCGTACTCTGATGGGGCACGAGAGCTCGAAGAACCAACAGTTGGAGGATCATTACTTCGGAGCCATCCCCACCCGTGTCATGGAATTCATGAAAGACCTCGAGGTTGAGGCATTGAAACTTGGCATTCCCGTAAAGACCCGTCATAACGAGGTCGCCCCGAACCAATTCGAGCTGGCTCCCATCTTCGAGGAATGCAACCTCGCCAATGACCATAACTTACTGATCATGGCCCTAATGCGCAAGATCTCCCGCAAACATGGGTTCCGTGTCCTGTTGCACGAGAAACCGTTCAAAGGCGTGAACGGTTCCGGCAAGCACAATAACTGGTCGCTGGGAACCGATACCGGAATCCTTTTGATGGGACCGGGTAAGACGCCGGAAGACAACCTGCGCTTCGTGACCTTCGTGGTCAACGTACTGAAAGCCGTGTACACCCATAACGCATTGCTGAAGGCCAGCATCTCCAGCGCGACCAACGCCCATCGTCTGGGAGCGAACGAGGCTCCCCCAGCGATCATCTCCAGCTTCTTAGGGACACAGCTATCCAAGGTATTGGAACATCTGGAGAACAGCGATACGGAAGATTTCAACCTAGCGGGAAAGCAAGGCATGAAACTCGATATCGCCCGTATCCCCGAGTTATTGATCGATAACACGGATCGTAACCGTACCTCCCCTTTCGCCTTCACCGGTAATCGTTTCGAGTTCCGTGCCGTAGGTTCCTCCGCGAACTGCGCCGCCGCCATGCTGGTATTGAACGCCGCCGTAGCGGATCAGTTGAGGCAGTTCAAGGCCGAGGTAGACGCTAAGATAGCCACCGGAAAGGATAAGTTCGCCGCTATCATCGAGGTAATCCGCAAGGATATCAAGGAATGCAAGGCGATCCATTTCGACGGCAATGGCTACAGCGAGGAATGGAAGGCCGAGGCCGCACGCCGGGGCTTGGATTGCGAGACCAGCGTGCCTTTGATCTTCGACGCTTATTTGAAAGATAGCAGCGTCCGCATGTTCGAGTCCACGGGAGTCATGACCCGCAAGGAGCTGGAGGCTCGCAACGAGGTCAAATGGGAGATGTACACGAAGAAGATCCAGATCGAGGCCCGTGTATTAGGCGACCTGACAATGAACCATATCATCCCGATGGCCACCAAATACCAGTCTTCCTTGATCGACAACGTATATAAGATGCGTGAATTATTCCCCGCCGATAAAGCCGCCCATCTATCCTCCAAGAACATGGAGATCATCGAGGATATAGCGAACCGCACGATCTTCATCAAGGAAAAAGTGGACGAGATGGTCAACGCCCGCAAGATAGCCAACAAGATCGAGAGCGAGCGGGAGAAGGCGATCGCTTACCACGACCGGATCGTCCCGATGATGGAAGCCATCCGTTACCATATCGACAAGTTGGAACTGGTTGTCGACGACCAGATATGGACCTTGCCGAAATACCGTGAGCTTTTATTCATCAGATAGTCTTATTCAGACAGTAGTTTTTTGTTGATTGTTTTGTGTTAATAAGGAGAGGATGCTGCGAAGTATACCTCTCCTTCTTTTTTATCCCATACAAAATACATACCTTTGGGGCATAAATATATAGGAGGGAAATTGATATGACGACAATAGAGTTACAGCAATGGAGAGAAAGCTTCGTGGAGAGATACCTTAACAAGATCGATGACATGGAGATATCGGAGGAACTGGAACGGGCTGCCAAAAAGATCTTTTCCAAGAGAAGGACACCCCGCCCTTGCGTAATCCACTCGCAAGAGGAGATGATAGCAGAGGTACGGAAATCGGTAGAAGACGCCCGAGAAGGTAGAGTCACATCAAGTGAGGATCTAGATAAAGAGATAGAGACATGGTTCTGAAACAGAAAAATCCATATTGGACAGCCAAGGCCAAAGAAGATTTGAAAGAAATTACGAAGTATTATAAGAAGGAGATTTCTATCAACATGGCCCACAAGAGTCAACGCCGAAGCTGACAATCCTCTTCTCGGTTTTTATGAGCAAGCTTTATCCTCGGAGCCGCAAGGCTTTCGGTCTCTTGTTCATGAACATTACAAAATCATCTATTTTATAGAAGATGATATCATCTATATCTCCGCGATCTTCGACTGTCGTCAAAACCCCGATAAATTAAGAACATCTATCAGATAAACAATAACAAATATGAATTACGGATTCGTCAAAGTAGCGGCAGCCGTACCACATGTTAAAGTGGCTGACTGCTTTTATAATATTCAACAGATCGAGGGATTGATGCGCCAAGCGTCCCAAAAAGAGGTCCAGATCATCGCTTTCCCCGAATTATCGGTTACGTCTTACACTTGCATGGACTTGTTCTCGCAAGAGACCTTACTCAGAAACGCCGAGAAAGCCTTGCTGGATTTAGTGAACAACACCGCCGATCTGGATTTACTAACGATCGTAGGTTGCCCGCTTGTCAGCGGAAGCCAACTGATAAACGCCGCCGTCGCTTTCCAACGGGGCGAGATACTAGGGGTAGTGCCCAAGAGCTACCTGCCCAGCTACAAAGAGTTCCAAGAAGAGCGTTGGTTCACGGCCTCTTCACACCTACAGCAATCCATGATCACGATCGGTAACCGGGAAGTGCCGCTGGATTGCTACCTGATCTTCGAGTATGATGAGGTACGTGTGGGTATCGAGATCTGCGAGGATCTTTGGGTTCCCATCCCTCCCAGCTCCGAGCTAGCCATGCAGGGGGCCAACTTGATATTCAATCTATCCGCCAGCAACGAGTTGATCGGTAAGCATGCTTACTTACGATCCTTGATCTGCCAGCAATCCGCACGTTGTATCGCCGGATACGTCTACGCATCCGCCGGTTTCGGGGAATCCAGTACCGACCTCGTATTCGCAGGAAACGGTATCATAGCGGAGAACGGCACGTTGCTGAAGGAATCCGAACGTTTCTCCATGGAGGAGCAACTCGTTATCAGCGAGATCGATATCCAGAACTTACAGAACGACCGACGGATCAACACCAGTTTCATGCAGGGTTATCTCAACCATAACATGGATAACGGCACCGTAGTCTCATTCAGCCTTCCCAACCGGACACTGGATTTGACCCGGGCAATCGACCCGCATCCCTTTACCCCCTCCGGCGACGCGCTGAAAGAACGTTGCGAGGAAATATTCCATATACAGGTAGCGGGACTCGCCAAGCGTATCCTCCATGCCCACGCCCAAACCGCCGTCGTAGGCATCTCCGGGGGACTGGATTCCACCTTGGCCCTACTGGTCACCGTCATGACCTTCGATGCCTTGAAGATCCCACGGGATAAGATCATCGGCATCACCATGCCCGGCTTCGGAACGACGGATCGTACCTATACCAATGCCTGCGACTTGATACGCTCCCTTGGCGTGACCCTCCGGGAGATCTCCATCAAGGAGGCTTGCGTCCAACATTTCAAGGATATTGATCACGACATCCATGTACATGACGTGACCTACGAGAACAGCCAAGCCCGCGAGCGTACCCAACTTCTTATGGACGTGGCGAACCAAGCGAACGGCCTCGTGATCGGTACGGGGGATCTCTCGGAGCTTGCCTTGGGCTGGGCTACTTACAATGGCGACCATATGTCTATGTACGGCGTCAACGGTAGCATTCCCAAGACATTGGTCAAATATCTGGTGGAATGGGTTGCCAACAACAAGGTAGACGAGGCTTCCCGCGCCACGTTATTAGATATAGTAGACACTCCGATCAGCCCGGAATTGATTCCCGCCGACGAGCATGGAAATATCAAGCAGAAGACGGAGGATTTGGTAGGCCCCTACGAGCTGCACGATTTCTTCCTCTATCACTTCCTACGCTTCGGTGCCTCCCCCGCGAAGATTTATTTCTTGGCGAAGCGGGCATTCGGGGAAACCTACGACGATGCCACCCTCAAGAAATGGCTCCATACCTTCTTCCGCCGCTTCTTCCAGCAACAGTTCAAGCGCAGTTGCCTGCCCGACGGCCCGAAAGTAGGCTCCATCAGCCTCTCCCCGCGTGGAGACTGGCGAATGCCGAGCGACGCGATGGCTACGCTTTGGCTGGATGAGATCGCAGGGCTTTAACATTCGTTCACGGGTATGGTCATAGACGAGGCTCTCTCATGGGTGTCGAAGCCTCGGCTATGACCCGTGAGAGAGCCTCAGTTATGATCGGTGAGAAAGCCTCGGCTATGATCCTGCCTAATCGAACTGCGTGATCACCCTCCGGATCCGGGTGAAGCTATCGCCGTCCTTCTCCAGTTTATAGATGTGCTTATAGGACAGGGCATCCTGCTCGGTCGGTGAGCCATTGATCAAGAGAATATCCCGGTCGTTGGCGAATTTCAAGATCCCCGCCACGTTATTCGGGTGTAGCTTCCCGATCTCATCCATCATGCAATGTAGCTTGAAATCAGAGAATACCGTGGAGGCGTTCCGCTTGAACACGTTCAGCAACATGATATTCACCATGGATTTGACCAAGATATCCGTACCCTCGGAGCCTACGTTCGTAAGGCGCTCCACGAAGCCCGTATCATTCCGGTTCTCGATCACCCGGAATTTAAGGTCGAAGAAATCCGCCAGACGGATCAAGTTGCCGGAATAAGCGTCCATCGACTTGATCAACTCACGTAGCAACGTCGTCGCCTTCTCCCGGGTAGCCGTATCGTCGGCCGAGGAAGCGAACAGGTTCTGCCCCAAATCCCAGCTATATTCCTCGTTGAATCGCTTGATCTCCTTCAACAGATTGACGATCTTGTTCTGGCTCGGATCGATACGCATCTCGATACACTGGATAATCCCCACGAAGTTCTTCTCCTTGAAATCGGCGTTGATCTGATCCACCACGCCACGGATATTGCCTTCCTGAGAGACCATGCTTTTCGTGTCCGCCGTAATCTGCCGGAAGATATCGGAGTTGCGGGTATTGATACGCAATTGGTATTCCGAGACCTTGTCCTCGTCGATAAACTCCTTCAAGTCGCAAGCGAAATCCATATACTCTTTATCATCCGAGAAGCTCGTCTTGAAGGCGAACACATTATCCTCGGAGAAATTGCCGGTGTAGGCGGTTATCTCCTTGCGCAGCTCGGAAAGTTTCTGGGATTGCTCGCTGACGCAGATCGTGATCTCCCGTACCAAGGAACGGCAATCGCCATTCGTATCCGTACGGTTCATGGAAGAGAAGACGGATTCCCTAGAGGTAAACCAGTCCAACAGGGTAGAGCGATGATATTCCTCCCGGTTCTCCAACGCTTTCCGGTTGGCCTCCTTCAGCTCCTTCAGCTCGGCATCTATCTTGAAGATATTCCGGTTCACGTCCGCCAGACGCTTTTTCAATTCCTCCTGTTCCCCGTGGATGATCTGCTGCAAACGTAGGCTCTCCGCCGTCCAGTCAGGTACCTTATCCAGCATCTCTCGTTTATCTTTCAGATACTCGATAATCAAAGCCTTGGTCTCGTTGATATACTTGATCTCCCCACCGATATACGCCAAGCGGGAATGTATCTCCTCCAAACGCCTCGGATCGCCACCACTGGCGGTCAGGCTATCCAATTGCTCCCTGTCATATCCGGATTTGCGCTCTTCCAGCTCCACTTTCTTGCGTGCGATCTCCTCCGAGATAGCTTCCCTCCGGGCGGAGAGTTCCTTATCCAAAGCAGCCAACTCATCTTTCTCTTGCTCATCCAAGGAAGCGAGTTCCCGGTCCATCTTGCCTTGAAGCGTGGCGATCTCCTGCCGGATCGAGGAAAGGGCGGCCTCGGCAGCGTTCAACTCCTCCTCCAAACGCCGGATCTCCTCCTGCCTCAGACGGGTCGCCTGATCCCGCAAGGCCGACAGACGAGACTCGTCCTCTTTCTTGCGAACCGCCAGTTGCTCCAACTCATATTCCGCGTGATAGATATCCTCCTTGATGGGCTTCACGGAGGATTGATATTGCTTGCGGAGATTCTCCTTGGCCGCCTCCAAATCCTGCCGCGCCGTAGCGATGAAGCGCTGGATTCCGGCACGTTTTTCCTCGGCCTCCTTCTTCTCCGTCAAGTAATCCTCCTTGGTCTTGACATTCCGGTGAATCCCGGAGGTGAAGCGGATTCCATAAAAGGTATCTCCCTCGCCTACCTCCGCCGTAAACTCTTTCCCGTAAAGCAGGCGCTCGTCACACACTTGCCCGATCGTCTGCTCCCAGCCGGGTTTATGCTCGGACAGCCAGTTGAAGAAGCTATCTTTCTGGTTATCCAAGAATTCCGTCAGTTCCGCTAGCTTAGCGCTCAGGGCCTCGATCTTCACCTCGTTGGATTCCGCTAGCTTTTGATAATCCTCATCCAGATGCTTCCCGGCGGTCTCGAACTCTTTCGTCTGGTAGTTCAACTCGTACTTCAGCTCACGGATCTTCAGCTCCAAGTCCTTCCGGTTCGCATCGTAATTGCCGAGACGCCCCTTGACCGCCTCCAATTCCTCCGAGGTTCCCGACTGCCCCCGGGCAGTCTTGATACGCATCTTCAAGGCGGCGACCTCCGTCGTACGTTTCTCCCGATCCACCAACAAACGCTCTTTCTCCTCCGAGGCGGCATGGCGCGATTCCTCCCGTAGCCGTCGATAATACTCCCGGCGAGCCTCCCGACGAGCATTGATCTCGGTCTCTGCCGCCAGTAATTGTTTCTGTTTCTCGTTCTCGAAGCCGGCCAACTCGTTCTTCAGATTAGCGATCAAATTGGCGTGCAAGACCGAGGCTTCTTTATTCTTGGAAGAAAGCAAATCTTTCTCCACGACTAAGGATTCCTGTTCCTGCTGTAAGATCTCCAATTTGTTACAACGATCCATCGCCGTCTGGATATCTTTCCCGGCATAGAAAACCCGTTTCGCTTCCGCCTCTGACAAGGAGTTTTTCAGCACGGCCAACTCGCCTTCCATCGTGGCTGTCCGGTTCTTCGATTCAGCGTCTAGCTTATCCCTTTGCTTATAGAAATCCGATTTGACCGCCTCCTGCTCGTGTATCTTCCGGGACAACTCCGGCAAGATACGCTCCGTTTCCAGATAAGCCCCGCGTAATTGGCGACACAGATCGTTGATCCGTAAATCCCGCTTACGGATATCGTCCGACAAGGTGGAGATCCCGGCGGCCTTCCGCGCCATGCCCGGCTCACGGAAAACACCGATATCATTCAGTTGCGCCTCAAAACCGGATAGATGGCTCCGGTAACGGCTCAAATCGATCACGCTATCCGCCTCGTTCAAGGAGGTGATGATCGTCTGCTTGATATAATCCGCCTCCAAGCGTGAGTTCAGCAAGACGTTCTGGATCGTACGGATGATATTCTGATACGAGCCGCTCTCCATCAAGGAATAACAGGAGTAATCCCGTTTATTATCCGAGTTTCCGTAGAGGATATTCCGGTATTCCTCATACGTGGAGATCGCCCCGCTATATTTGATACCGTTCTTATCGAGCACCGAGCGGATACGATCCGACGGATAAGGCGCTCCCTCCTCGTCGATAAAAAGATCCGGCCGGTACGGAGAGGCGATAAAACGGTAGCAGATACGGTTCATCGTCTTATAACTAAGTACCGTAAACCAACCATCCTCCCTCGCTACCTCGTAGATGATCGAGGAATCGGCATAAGGGAAATAATAATCCTGATACGACTTCTTCTCGACCGGGATTCCGAGCCGCTGCGTATCGGCGTTGTAAAAGAAAAGGATCGCACGGAGGATCGTACTCTTCCCCACTCCCTGCGTTCCGATTAAATGTATATTTCCATCCAGCTGTACTTCCGAGTAACGGATAGCGGCGCTGTTTATAAATACTATTTTATTGAGATATCTCATCTTCGTTCTTTATGTTAATACTATGGATCATCTTCGTGAGGTAGTCCCACGAGGAGAGCACTTTCCACGTCCCGTTCATATCGCTTACGCACTCGATAAAGCCCTCTTTCGTCATCCTGTCCAAGATGGTATCGAGGATATCCTTGCGTTTCTCCTTGCCTCCGGTATGTTTTTTCAACCCGTCCAGCTTCATCTCTAGATCCATGTCGATACGGGAACGTACCAATATCTCCGCCGGCGAGAAGGTGAAACCGGGCCCGAAGGCCGTATCATACGTACAGAAGAAGTCCATGATATCGATCCAAGCGAAGAAACGCTGAAGCTTTTGTTCCAAGGTAGCCCGGGGCTCCTTGCGGGAGAAGTAGAAGTAATTATTCCCCTGCTCCAACACGAAATTGATATGCGAGAAATAATCACGTAAACGCTCAAAATTATCTTCTACGACCGAGAAGAGTGTCCTCAACTCCTTTACACTTGTATTCGAGCACAGAAAATTACCTTTCGACAGGTAATCATAGATCTGTGCGGTCTGTACCGGTAAATTATCTATCATCCTTATTATTGTTGTTTTATTTTATCCAGTTGTAGAGACGGGGCGTGCCCCGTCTCATCACAGGGGACACGCCCCGTCTCTACAACTAGGTTCTTTGAATAATGGCATATTCTATATGCTCCGTATGCCCAAAACGGTCTGTTATCTCCAACTCATTTTCATAGAGGGAGAGTAAACGGCAAAATAACGTAACCTTCGCCTCGAAATCCATCTCCCGGTTATACTCGTAGCCCATCACGAAAGAGAACAAATCCCCTCCGGTCCGGCTAAAAACATCCATCATCTTCCGGGTATTGATAGCGGCCTCCCCCACTTCTTGATTCTCCATCTGCTCGGCGGAGATCACGCCTAGCTCTTGCCGGTGGATCACCTTGTCCGGCCGTATGCCGTCGGCCACCTTCAAGATAACATCCAGCGCCTCGTCCGTTTGCAAATAAGGAATGGAAATCTTGAATAAGGTAGGCTGCACGCCCTCCAATACCACGGAACGCTCCGCATCTACCACCTCCCGTACATTCGTGTTCTCCTGTAACTCAAACTGCTCCCGCAGATATTTGATACGACGCAGCTTACGGGTAAAACCCACCTGCGTACGGATCTGGTTCAAGTAATCAATGATATCCTGTTGGGAATGGATCAAGCTATGGCCAGCGCTCAATAACTCCGTCTTCAACTCACGGGCGATCGTCAACAGCTCCTCGTCCGGGACTTGGGCGAAAAAGGGAGTCCGTTCCCGATCCAGCAGCTTCTCCACTTCCACGATCAGGCGGTTGATCTCGATTCGTTTAGCGTCCAGATTCTCCAGTTTGGCGATCTTCACCTTATAGCTCGGCTCGTTCTTGAACGTATTATCGATCACCCGTTGCAAGGACACCACGTTACGTACCAAGATCTTCCCGATCTTCCGCAAATGCGCCTTGACCGATCGCAGATAGCCCAGCTTACGCAAATCGTTATCCTCCTTGCCATAATAATCGATCAATTGATACACCAACTGGATATTCTCATCGATCACCGAGGTAGAAATCTCCTCATTCGCCTCCAGAAGCAGCTCATAGAAAGAGAGATAATGCTCATCCATCTCGATATAAGGGCCGTTCCTGCGGATCACCTCACGCTCGATCAGGATATTCAATTTATTCTCATCGATAATATCCAACGCATAATCATAGCGAAACGGTAATGATTTTCTTTTCTCAAATAAGACCTCCAATAGGTCCTTTCCCAGATTTAGCGTATTCGTTATATGGGGTATTGAATTATATATGTACATCCTAAACAATTAAGGACACAAAGGTAATAAAAATACAAGTAACCCTTTTTTCTCCGTGATGAAAAAGGATTTCCATCGTAGTGAAAAAGCTTTTTCATCACGGTGGAAAAAGTTTTTCACCCCGATGGAAAAAGAGGAAAATCACGAAGAGTTATCAATCCGCCGGATAGACAATTCCCAACTGCCGGCGTACTTCATCGATAATCTCCAATGTAATCAAAGAATTATCAAGGCTATTGATTTCTGACTCCCGCTTGCCAGACAAGACGAGGTTGATAAATTCCGCTACCTCATAATAGTACTCATCCTTATCGGCGACCACGCTTAGGTCTTCCGGAACCGGTTCCGGGCCTTTTCCCATCGCCGGAGCTAAACGAGGAGAATACGTCACTTTACGGATGATATTGATCCGGTCCAAGGTCAAGTTCCCCTCCTCCCCTTGTATCTCGGTAGGCAAGGCGGAGTTGGCGATCTTAGAATAAAGCACCGTGGCGTTCATCCCCTCATACAAGAAATTCACGGCCCCTTGCCCGTCCGCTCCTGAGGACAGGACTATGCCCGAGGCATCTATCTTCTTAGGGCGACCAAACAAGACAACCATCGGATAGACCGTATAAATACCGATATCCATCATGGCCCCATTAGACAACTCCGGCTTGAAAGCGTTCAACACGATTCCTTCCTTGAACTTATCATAACGGGAGGAATACTGGCAATAGCAGGCGAAATAACGACGAACCGTACCTACACGCTCAAGATTCTCTCGTACGGCAAGAAAGTTCGGCGTAAGCGTAGGCTTCATCGCCTCCATCAACGTGACATTATAGATACGGGAAGCCTCGATCATCGCACGTACTTCTTTTGCGTTGGAAGCGAAGGGTTTCTCGCAAAGAACATGCTTGCCATAGCTCATGCAAAGAATACTCTGGGAGGCATGAAGGAAGTTCGGGGAGGCAATATACACGGCGTCGATCAACGGGCTTTTCGCCATCTCCTCCAAGGAGGTAAACGTATACGGTATATTATGTTTCGAGGCGAAAGCATCCGCCGTCTCCTGAGTTCTCGAATATACAGCTACCAGTTCAAAACGCTCATCCTGCCGGGCTCCGGCAATCACCCAATCGGTTATGAAATTGGTTCCGACTACACCAAAACGTACTTTATCCATATTCTATCGTATTATGTTCTTCGCTTACAAATGTACGATTTCTGTTTAACATAAATACTCCGTGGAAATGTTATTGTATCTATAAAATGGATAAGCCGCAGGAACTTTTTCGCAACGACGCTGTTTAATCTATACAATTTAAAACCGTTTTAAAACTAAATCAAGTATGAAAAGAATTGTATCTTTTATCGTCGTTCTCGCTGTCGCTATGTGCGGAATGACACAAGTAATGGCTCAAAAATCGATAACAAAGGAAGCCAAAAAAGTAGAGAGAGAAATCAAGAAACAAGAGCGTCTGGCACAAGATGCCGTAGAAGGCCAAGAAGAGTTTAACGCCGCTGTACAAGCTATCAACAACCAATCATTCGTATTGGAGGCTAACAACATACAACCGATGAACGGACAGGTATTCTACGTAAATTCAAATACGAACTTCGTATCTTTGAATGACGGACAGGCTATGGTCCAGATCGCGTCCAACTCTCCGTATCCCGGTCCTAACGGATTAGGTGGTATCACCGTACAAGGTAGCGCCTCCAATATCCAGACCAAGCAGGATGACAAGGGCAATGTTTATCTGAACATGAACGTACAGGGTGTGTTTATCTCCGCTACCGTTAGCTTGATGCTTACCAACGGAACAAACAACGCAACCGTTACCGTAGACCCGAACTTCTCCGGTAGAAACTTGAGAATGACCGGTACCCTACTTCCGTACTCACAATCGAACATTTTCCAGGGAACAACATATTAATCATGTCCAACTTTTCTATAATAAGGAAGGCGGTGCTCCGTGAGGAACATCGCCTTCGAACTATTTATAGATAGCCTTATCTCTTATTTACGGAAAGGAGCCTTTACCACTTGAGCCTTCAAGTTCTTATTACGCACCTTGATAAAGATATCCGTACCAGCTTTCGCGAACTCAGGTTTCACGTATCCCATACCGATCCCCTTCTTCAATACCGGAGACATCGTACCGGAAGTAACCACGCCGATTACATTCCCTTCCGCATCGGCGATCTCATAGCCATGACGGGGAATTCCCTTTTCCTGCAGCTCGAAAGCACACAACTTACGGGTTACGCCCTCTTTCTTCTGACGCTCCAATTCCGCACGATTCGTAAAGTTCTTACCCTCGGCGAACTTCGTGATCCAGCCTAAACCAGCCTCGATCGGAGAAGTCGTATCATCCAAATCATTTCCATACAAGCAGAAGCCCATCTCAAGACGAAGCGTATCACGTGCTCCCAAACCGATCGGCTTGATCCCTTCCGGCTTTCCAGCCTCGAAGATAGCGTTCCAGATCGTCATCGCATCACTCGGATAGAAATACAATTCGAAGCCACCCGCACCGGTATACCCCGTGTTGGAGATAATCACGTTTTTGCAACCGGCGAACTCACCCGTCACAAATGAATAGTAAGGAATAGAAGATAAATCAACCGGAGTAAGACGTTGAAGAACCTCCTGTGCTTTCGGTCCTTGGATAGCCAATTGAGCCGTACGGTCGGAAGAATTCTCCAATTCGGCACCTACCGTATTATGGCTTACGCACCAATCCCAATCCTTGTCGATATTACCGGCGTTTACGACCAGCAAATATTTCTCCGGCTCGTAATGATATACCAAAAGGTCATCCACGATACCTCCCTTGTCGTTCGGGAAGCAAGTATATTGAGCCTTACCAAGCGGCAAGACAGAAGCGTCGTTAGAAGTTACGCTTTGAATGAAAGCCAAGGCGTTCGGGCCTTTTACCCAAAACTCGCCCATGTGGGAAACATCAAACACACCTACACCATTCACTACAGTCATGTGTTCGTCGATAATTCCGGAATATTCGATAGGCATATTGAAACCTGCGAATTCGTGCATCTTTGCACCCAACGCGATATGCACGTCGGTAAACGGAGTTGTTTTCATGTAATTATTGCATTTAAGATTTACGAGCCGATAGCTCTATGATTTTTATAACTGTTTCCATACTCTTCTCCAACGAACGAACGGGCAAGAACTCATAACGTCCGTGGAAATTCAGGCCTCCCGCGAAAATATTCGGGCAAGGCAATCCCATAAACGACAGGCGGGCACCATCCGTACCTCCCCGGATCGGTTTCACGATCGGTTCCACCCCGACAGAGGTCATCGCCTTAAACGCCAAATCAACGATATGCTTCTGGGGTTCCACGACCTCGCGCATATTGTAATATTGATCCCGAAGCTCCAAATGCGCACATCCCGGATGCGCTTCATTCATCTTATCAACCAACGTACGAAGCAATTCTTTCTTCTCCTCGAACAACTTCCGGTCATGGTCACGGATGATGTAAGATAGAGTAGCCTCCTCGACTGAACCGGTCATACCGGTCAAATGGATGAATCCCTCATAACCAGTCGTATGCTCCGGACGTTGCTCGGCCGGCAACCAAGAAGCAAACTCGATCGCACGCAAGGAAGCGTTTTGCATCTTATCCTTGGCGTATCCCGGATGTACGTTCAAGCCCTTGAAGATAATTTTAGCGCCGGCGGCATTGAAATTCTCATATTCCAACTCACCGATTTGTCCACCGTCAATCGTATATCCCCAATCACAACCGAACTTCTCCACGTCGAAATGATCGGCACCTTGTCCGATTTCCTCATCCGGGGTAAAAGCGATACGGATCTTACCGTGCTTGATCTCCGGATGATCCTTCAAATATTGCATAGAGGCGACGATAGCGGCTACACCTCCCTTATCATCGGCACCTAATAAAGTCTTACCATTCGTTACGATAATATCCTGTCCCTTATAATCAGAAAGCTCTGGGAACATCGATTGAGATAGTACAACATTTTCTTCCGCATCCAAGACAATATCACCACCCAGATAAGTCACGATACGAGGTTGAACATTCTTACCCGACATATCCGGACTCGTATCCAAATGAGCGATAAAACCGATAGTCGGGATTTTCTCGTCCGTATTAGCCGGCAGAGTAGCCATTACATAACTATTCTCATCCAAGGAGATCTCCTCCATACCAATCGCTTCCAATTCCTTCACCAAAGCCTCGGCAAAGACACGTTGTCCCGGCGTACTAGGAGTCGTACCCGTCTCCTCGTTCGACTGGGTATCGAACGTAACGTACTTTAAAAATCTATCTAAAACTGTCATAACTCACTCTTTTAAAACAGCCATAAAAGTAGACAAAGCAAGTTACATGACAAAAAAATAGCGAGACAAATTGTCCCGCTATTCCTGTTTCTCTCAAAAAATGTCATTAAAAGCAGCTTGAACCGTCGAAGCAGTGCGTACAAACCTTACACTTAGGCAAGCCGATCGCCTCCACCAAGGTTTCCAGCGTATTAAACTTCAAGGAACTCAACCCGAAACGCTCGGCGATAATTCCGACCATCTTCTTATATTCCGGAGAGTCTGTCGTAGCATATTTATCCAGATTCTTATTCTCATCCCCTTCCAGTTCCTTGATAATCTGACGAGTTATCAACTCCAAAGGACTCTTGGAAGAAGTAAAACCGATAAACGGGCAACTATAAATCAATGGAGGGCAAGCGATACGCATATGTACCTCTTTCGCCCCATAATCATATAAGATCTTCACGTTATCACGAAGCTGTGTACCACGCACGATCGAGTCGTCGCAGAAAAGGATGCGTCTGCCTTCCAGCATCGCACGGTTCGGTATCAATTTCATCTTAGCCACCAAAGCACGCATCTCTTGGTTAGCCGGGGTAAAACTACGAGGCCACGTCGGTGTATACTTAGCGATAGCCCGATGATAAGGCACCCCCTTACCTTCCGCATATCCCAAGGCCATACCCACGCCGGAGTCCGGTATACCACAGGCGCAATCCACCTCCGAGTCATCCTTCTGCCCCATCTTATATCCACTCATAAACCGGACATCCTCCACGTTCTTACCCTCATAGCAAGAAACCGGAAATCCATAATACACCCAAAGGAAAGAGCAGACCTGCATCCCTTCATTCGGTTTACGCATCTGCTCCATACCATCGGCACGCAAACGGACGATCTCGCCCGGGCCTATAAATTTCTCGATCTCATAATCCAAGTTCGGAAGACTGCTAGACTCACTGGTCGCCGCATAAGCTCCGTCTTTCTTCCCGATTACGATCGGCGTACGCCCCCATTTATCACGGGCGGCGATAATACCATCCTCCGTCAGGAGCAACATAGAGCAAGAGCCCTTTATCTTATTGTAAACATTCTCAATACCCTCCACGAAGTCCTTGCCTTGTGTAATCAGCAAAGCGACTAACTCCGTCTGATTCGTTTTTCCGGAACTCAATTCCGAGAAATGCATGTTCGCTTCCAATAACTCCTTTTCCAGCTCGTCCAGATTATTAATCTTCGCCACCGTCACGATCGCGAATTTACCTAAGTGAGAGTTGATAACGATAGGCTGCGCATCCGTATCGCTGATAATACCGATCCCGGCTTTTCCTTTGAATTTAGGAAGCCCCGGTTCAAACTTGGTGCGGAAATAAGAATTCTCCAGATTGTGGATCGAACGCGTAAACCCTTCTTCCTTATCGTACGTAGCCATACCGCCTCTGCGGGTTCCTAGATGAGAATTGTAGTCTGTACCATAGAATAAATCCGTAATACAGGCTCCTTTAGAAATAGTTCCGAAAAAACCACCCATTGTTTTTTATGTTTGTATTTATGTTTGAGACCGCAAAGTTACAAGTTTATTTATATATGTTCCAAAATTTACTTCATAACGTTTATTATCATCGGCAATAAAAAAAGGATACCCCTTTTCAGGATATCCTTTTCCTTATTCTTTGGTCGCAGAAACTTAAGCCTCAGCAACAACTTCTTTTACAGAAACAAATGATCTGTTTTCTTTTCCTCTACGGAAAGTAACAACGCCATCTACCAACGCATACAACGTATGATCCTTACCGATACCTACGTTCTCGCCCGGATGATGAACCGTACCTCTTTGACGAACGATGATGTTACCAGCTTTAGCAACCTCACCACCAAAAAGCTTAACACCTAATCTTTTACTTTGTGATTCACGGCCGTTCTTAGAACTACCCACACCTTTTTTATGTGCCATTTCTTTTCTTCTCCTTTAAACGTTAAGCAATAACTTCTTTAATACTCACCTCAGTGAACTGCTGACGGTGACCGTTCAATTTACGGTAACCTTTTCTTCTCTTCTTGTGGAATACCAGCACCTTGTCACCTTTTACCAGCGGAGATAATACCTCGCATACTACCTTTGCGCCCTCTACAGTAGGAACACCCACTGTTACCTCACCGTTGTTATCTACTAACAACACCTTGTCAAACTCCACAACAGCACCGCTTTCCGCGTTCTGAATGTGATGAACGAACAATTTCTTGCCTTGCTCAGCCTTGAACTGTTGTCCGTTAATTTCTACGATTACGTACATCTGTCTTAAAATCTTTTAAACAGGTTAGGTCCCGGGGGTGGGCTCCGTCTCCGGCTCCACTTATTTACCCTCTGCGGAAAATCGAGTGCAAAGATAGAGTTTTTTATTTAATTCCACAAACATCTTCTTGAACTTTTAAAAAGCCACGCATAAGACGATGAGAATACAGAGCTTTTTACTACCTTTGCAACTAATAATATATTACTATTATCCAAATAAAGATGCAGGAAACAAATAATATGTTATCAGTTCTTGACAACTATACGCTAGACAACCCGGATGAGATCGCTAAAGAAATAGCCAACGACTTCCGCAAGCGACGTATAGAGAAGAATCTGACACGCGAACAAGTGTCGGAGAAGGCAGGTGTAGCAGTCAGTAATATCGTGCGATTCGAACAGAAAGGTCTTATCTCACTCAAGAACCTTATCGGCATAGCAATGGCATTAGGTTACACTTCGGAGATAAAGAAGCTTTTTTCCGAACCAAAATACTCCACCATGGAGGAGCTACTACAAATCCGCAAGAATACCAACAAGAAAAAAGTACATAAGTAATGAGAATCAAAAAAATAGAAAGACTTATCGTAAAGTATCACGAACAGATAGTCGGGACGCTTTCGCTCACTCCCGACAACAAACAGTGTGCCTTTGAATACGATAAAGCATGGCTTTCCAACGGTTTCAGTATATCCCCATTGGAACTTCCGCTGAAACCGGGATTGTTCATCGCAAAGCCCTCACCTTTTTATGGGAATTTCGGTGTTTTCGAAGACAGTCTGCCCGATGGCTATGGTCGCTACCTCTTGCATAAGGCCTTGCTCAAAGAAGGCATCAACGATACCCAATTGTCAGCGCTCGACCGTCTAAGTCTAGTGGGAAATGGGGGTATGGGAGCACTCACATACGAACCGGAAACCAGCATAGGTACTTCGCATGAGCCCCTTGATTTCGATCTGCTGCAAGAAAAGGCCTTAGAAGTGTTGCATGAGAAGAACGACGATGACGTAGAACTTCTTCTTTTTAACAGCCGAAATAGCGGCGGATGCAGACCCAAGGCATTGTTCTCCAACAATGAAGGGCATTGGATGGTGAAGTTCCGCCATACATACGACCCTCAAGACATGGGATTGATAGAATTTCATTACAATGAGTTAGCACGACAATGTGGCATCCGCGTTCCAGACTTCAAACTGATCAACGGTAAGTATTTCACGACACGCCGCTTCGACATCTCGCAAGATGGAGAACGTTTGCATACAGTCACAGCCGGAGGACTGCTTAACATTCCACTATCCAACCCAATTCTCGATTATAGCAACTTACTGGCCCTAACTGGCTATCTAACGCAGAATCCTTTAGAAGTGGAAGAAATGTTTCGTCGTATGGTTTTCAACTATTTCACAGACAACAAAGATGATCATTGCAAGAATTTCAGTTTCACAATACAGAAAAGTGATACCAGCACATGGCAATGGCATCTTGCTCCCGCCTACGATCTCACCCTATGCACAGAGGGTTATAATGGTGAACATGCGACTTCGGTCAATGGAACCGGACATCCCACCATTCAAGACATGATAACCATCGGTACTAAAAACAAGATGAATAAACCGCGCTGCATACGAATCATTGAAGAGGTTAGGACTGGCTGCGGAGATTTGTTGCGGAACAAAGACTGGGAGTAATTTCGACAATAGGAGCTGCCTTCCAATCTATCAGACCATCCGCCGTACGTAAGTCCATAAAATCAAAATCCATAAGCCATCGTTTCAATTTCTCTTCCGCTCCACGCAAGCCATAATACGATTTGAAACGACGGATATAATTTAAGTCCTCAATCATCGGTTGCTCCGCATCCAGATCACGAGGATGGATGTAAGCCAACAAATATTCCGGACATTCACGTGTCCATTTCCTCAATAATCTATAGGGAACCAAGCGGAAATAGCCTCCTCCAGAGAAAACGATATGCTTTCCCAATATCTTACGATACACGATCGGGAATTCTTTCATCCTTATTCCGTTATATTCCACCCAGCTAGGCACCGCAGAAACATATGATGGCATTCCTCCATGCGCATGATGCGCAGGAAAAACCGAGCTATCCATACGAATTCCCAATTCATGCAATATCTCGAAAGCCCACCCCTCGCTCTCACGGATCGAGAAGCCCGGCGCACGAAAAGCCTCTACCTTCTGTCCCGTTATATCCTCCAGCAATTTTATGGAAGAAGAGACATCCTCTTTGAATGCCTCCCTCGATTGTTGCCACACTAACTGATGATTCATCGTATGGCTTCCCACCTGATACTTGGATGCAATCTGTCTCACGATATCCGGATACGTCTTGGCGATCCAGCCGATCACGAAAAAAGTAGCCTTCGTATCTGTCTCCTCCAAGATACGAAAAATGCGCTCCATATTCTCATAGATACGCACTTCAAACCCTTTCCACTGCTCCTCGGAGCGTGTAGAGTCGTTATCGAGGAGATGAAACCATTCCTCGATGTCGAAAGTTAGTATGTTCATAGGAATTAAAAAACTTACAACAAATCGTAATTAGACAGGTTTACCTCCCAATTCCGGATATCATAAAGTGAATCATCAAAAAAATCTTTCACTAAAGGCTTACATGTAAAATTGAAATGTTTAGGTTCCAAACGATGAGGGACAGAAAACAAGCCTATAGGAGTAAAAGGCAAATTTCCCACGTAAATAATCATGTCTATCCCCTTCCGCTCTTTCTTATAGATATATCGGACAGCCTCTTCAAATGCAGATCTCGAAAGCGGCCACACTTCTAACAAGAAAGCTGTCTCAACTTCATTATACCGTTCTAACTTATAAACAAATTGAGATCCTTTACGTGACACTTTTCGATAATCACCTCCAAACCAGCGATAACGCACCTTGTCAAAAGACTCACGTTCCTTATGATACTTGAATGAATATGGCCGATGACCGATCGACAAGAAAGAGCATGCGTATTGCGCTCTTGAAAAGATCCGGCTAAAAATATTCAAGAAAGCAAGCCTCCTTTTTACCGCCCCGATATTACGGATCATACAATAGGTGGTCAGTTTTCCCACATCCCGATGCTTCAACCCCTTTTTTAGTATCGGATAAGAGTTATCATTCGGGAAACCGATTCTCAGTACACAACCGTCTTCTTTTAACCGTTTCTGGCATTGGACGATCATATCGTGAAAACTGAAATAATCACGATACGCCTTTTTCACCATCGAGTCGATACCAAGCGCAACCATAAAACGCTCATTGCCTCTTTGGTAATAGAAAGGCATGCAGGAATGGAAACCTACCGTATCTCCCTCCTCATTCAATAATATACTATGGTAAGAATATCCCAAAGGTGTATTTGAATAGTTCTCACGAAACGTAGCCACATCACGCTTCTGCCCGAACACCTCCTCGAAAAGAGCATAAATCGCTACGATCTCCTCATCCGAGAGTTCGAAAGTTTTCTTTACTAATACTTCCATGATCTCATCTTATTGAGCCGTATATCCCCCATCTACAACAATATTCTGCCCGGTGATCCAGCGAGAAGCGTCCGAAAGAAGGAATAGACAAGTTCGGGAGATATCGGTTACTTCACCTAAACCTAAAGGGAATCCACTTACACGTTGTTTATAATCTTCCTCGGAAAGGGAAGAAAGAAAACGTTCCATCAGTGGCGTTCTTATTGTGCCTGGCGATATGCTATTTATACAAATCTTTTTGGGGGCAAATTCCAATGCCATTGACTTAACCGCACTAACCATAGCTCCTTTTGATGCGGCATAGGCAGAGCCCCCTCCCCTTCCCACGATAGACAGAATAGATGAGATCAAGACAATCCGTCCTCCATCATTAAAATTCTTTCGACTACTGAAATAACGTATAAACTCAAAAGCACTTAACGTATTAACGGTAAATACACTCTTATAATCATCCGAAGATAAAAGTTTCAATGGCAAAGTCTTTTCTATTCCGGCTGCATGAACATAAGCATCTATCTTACCGTGCGCAGAAACAATATTATCCACCAATGGCCTAATTTGGTCTATCTGAAATAGATCCACCAAATAACAACTATGCCTCTCCGGGTACTCCATCATAGATACCGTCTCCTTCAGCCGCTCTTCATCCCGGGCGATCAATACCACCGAAGCCCCCATCTTACTACAATCTATCGCACATTGCCGACCAATACCGGAAGACGCTCCGGTCACAACGATCAACTTTCCTTCCAAAGAGAATGGATTCATCATATCTCCACTATATCACTTATTTTACAATCCACAAACGGCACGATACCCGTAGCCCACGTCATCCCCACACCGAAAGCACTTAACAGCAACTTCTTCTTGCCATAAAGTTTATCTTTCAATTCACTAACAATAGTTAATGGCAGTGAGACAGACGAGGTATTACCATATTTAGCGATTGTGGACGGAATCTTATCCGGATCCAGTTTCATCTTCTTAGCTATATAAGCGTTGATAAAATTATTCGCTTGATGAAACACGATATAATCAAATGAGTCCGCAGTATCACCCGCATATTCCAATGTCTTTTTTATATCACGAGGAATTTCCCGGATCACGAAGTTAAAAACATCCCCGCCTTGCATATACCCCTGCTCATCGCTACGAATATTGCCATACTCATCCACGACTTTCTCTCGCAATGTCTCCTCAGAACTGGGATGTCGATATCCTCCACCTTTTATCATGATAAGATCTGCCCGAGAGCCATCCGAGTTCAATGAGAAATAACTTTTCCCAAACTTCTCATCTCGCTCCACCAAGGCAGCCACCCCACCGTCTCCAAACAGGAACGCACTCCGACGATCCTTGGGCGAGTAAACCTTTGAACGAGTCTCTCCATCCAATATCAAGGCTTTTCGAATCCCCCCAGATTGCATCATGCCATATACCACGGAAAGGCCATAACAAAACGCCGAACATCCTAAAGAAATATCAAAAGCCACACATGAATGAGATAGTTTCAGTCGATCTTGAAGAATGACAGAAGTAGCAGGCATCCGATAATCCGGAGTCTGGGAGATAAATACCAACAAATCAATTTCCTCTTTATTTATCCCATTATCCTCTATCAATCTCTCCGCCGCAGCAAAACACAAATCCGAAGAACATGTATCGGCATCAGCGAAACGACGTTCATAGATCCCTATCTTATCAACAACCTCCTTTACTTGATCTTCCGGGAAGTATTGAGTATATTTATAATTATCAACCACACACCGAGGAACCGCAGCGGCCATTGCCGTTATACCTACTCCCTCGTAAGTCAAAAATGCCATCTCTCAATCTATTTTACAGCCAAATCATACAAATCTCCAAGTGTAACACACGCTTTCAGCTCCTTACCGCCAACCTCTTTTTCAAACTCCTCATCGAACAAAGCGATAAGAGACAACACCGCCAAAGAGCTCCACTCATCCAAATCGCGAAATTCCGTATTCTCTGACAATTTTTTCGTATCTTCTACTTCTATCGCTTCAGCGAACTTCTCTATAAAAACTTGAATATCCATAATCTTACTTATATAATTTAAATTTTACGATTCCATTTATACCCCAACAAAAAAGACAATAAGCTGCCTTAAATAAAGAGACATGCTCCACCGTCCTTAGCACCTTCCATTGCGAGAAGATAGTCTTCCTCTTATTAGCCGTCACCGCCCCTTGGCGCACTCTATACAGAATTGAGACTCCCGGATTATAATGCGCATAAGGTACATCTTTCAACATTTCAAGCCAATATACATAGTCATCACGCATGCTGCCCAATGCCTCATTGAAATAATATTTTTCACACTTTGACAAATCATATACCGTGGCCGATGGACATATCGGACATACCTTCAACAGATCCTTATAATCAACCCTATCAGGACGGGGAAAAGGAGAGCTGATTTTTTCTTTTGTATTCTCATCTATCCTTTGTACACCGCCATAAGCGATCACGACATCCTTATTGCTCAAAAACAAAATTTGGGACTCCAAATACTCTTCCGGCCACATATCATCCGAATCAAGGAACGCTATGTACTGTCCTTGCGCCTCTTTCAACGCGATATTTCTCGCTCCCGAAGATCCCTTATTTATCTTACTTTCTATCAACTTAATCCGGGGATCCGCATATCGCTTCACGACGTTGATCCCCGACCCATCATCGGGAGAACAATCATCCACGATAATCATCTCCCAGTTCGTATATGTTTGCTTCAAGACAGATTCTATCGTGTCTCCAACAAATTCAGCCCCTTTATACATAGGGGTAATGATCGAGACCAATCCCTTTTCCATATTTATTTGATTTTTATATTATAATCACACTCCGATCAAAAGACCAACGAACCTTGTCAGCCGATTCTTGTTTCTCACCCTTGCGTATAGAAACCCGATAACCATTGGCAAGCCAAAGCCCATCACGATCGATACCAACGACAACACATATTGATTCACTTCCGGCAAGGCATGGGCGATAGGTCCCCGAATGAACATTTGCGGAAAATAAGACAACAAGAACACGGTATAGGTAAATCCCGACAACCTTATCATTCGATCTCCACAATGCTTCTCCACCGCGAGCGACAAGGTCAGACTAAAAGCAATGCCGACCAAAGCGGCCATTACTTTTACCGGAATCAAGCCTGCCGATAGGACGAATGAGCCCAAAAGCATAGCACCCCTATAGCGCGACAGAATCGCATCCACCCTTCCCTTGTAGATACAATAAAGAATCCCCAAGCCGAAATAAACCGAATAATGAACCGCGGACGATATTTGCATAAATGACAGATCGGGTATCACACGGCTTAACACAAATAGCAGAATTACCCCCCCCATTTGTAAATATATGTTAACGCATATCCATTTCCTTAAAAGCGAGAAGAACACGAATATCATGAACAACGCCGGTAAAAACCACATAAAGCCAATCGGATGAAAAAGCAAACTCTCCACCCACGAGGAGAAACTAAACGTCAACGGATGCTGCATCAAATCGGCAGAAACAAAACGTGACTTTATGACGAAAATCACACTATTAATGAATAAGAATGGCAATAAAAGCCGCTTGACCTTTTTCCATATAAACGGGAAAAATCTCATTCCCTTCATCTTATTCTCAGGGTGTGTATATGCGAACAAGAAGCCGGACACCAAAAAGAATAGAGGCATATGAAATGAATACACCCATTTATGAATCCAGAGATCTTTGTAATCCAAGGTTATATCCGCATGGCCTATCACGACCAACAATGTCGCGAAGACAAATAAAAATGATACTTGCGTGAGTTTATTACCCATAATCATTCCATGTTTAGCACAATTTCTCCGCCAATTCCAACGCGCTAGCGATCACCTGATGCATATCATAATATTTATATTCCGCCAGCCGGCCCCCAAAGATCACTTTCTCCTGCCCATCGGCCAACGCCTTGTATCGAGCATACAGATCGCTGTTCCGTATATCGTTTACCGGATAATAAGGCTCATCCCCCGGTCTCCACTCCTTGGAATACTCTCGTGAGATCACCGTGTCCGGTTGCTGTCCGAACTCAAAATGTTTATGTTCGATAATACGGGTATAAGGAGTATCGGCATCCGTATAGTTCACCACGGCATTTCCTTGGAAATTAGGAACTCCTTCCAATAACTCTGTTTCGAAACTCACGGTTCGATACTCCAAGTGTCCAAAGCGATAATCAAAGAAACGATCAATCTCCCCCGTGTAGATTACCCGGTCCGCTATCGAATCAAAATATTCTCGATTTTCGAAATAATCTGTATCAAGACGTACTTCCACGCCCTCTAACATCCGCTCGATCATCCTCGTGTATCCGCCCTCCGGGATACCTTGATATTTATCGTTGAAATAATTATTATCGAAAGTGAAACGCACAGGAAGTCGTTTGATGATAAACGCAGGAAGTTCCGTAGATTTACGCCCCCATTGCTTCTCGGTATAATCCTTGATTAACGTATAATAAATATCCTTCCCTATCAAAGAAATCGCCTGTTCTTCTAAATTCTGCGGGTTAATGATTCCAGATTCTTTCCGTTGCTTCTCTATCATCTCCTTGGCCTTCTCCGGGGTAGTCACTCCCCACATCTGATAGAAAGTATTCATATTGAAGGGTAAATTATACAGTTTTCCCTTATATTTTGCCACTGGAGAGTTGGTGTACCGATTGAACTCCACAAAAGAGTTCACGAACTCCCATACCCTCCTGTCACTGGTATGAAAGATATGCGCCCCGTACTTATGCACGTTGATGCCATTCACGGACTCCGTATAGACATTACCGCCAATGTGAGGACGTTTGTCTATAACCAAACATTTATATCCTTTTTGATGAAGGAGGTAGGCCATTGTGGTTCCAAAGAGACCAGAACCGACGATAAGGTAGTTGTATTGATTCATTATTTAATGCATCCTATAATTAAAAAAGTTCAAAACTTTCATTGTTACAAAAAGGAGAAACGGAGATTTGGAGATAGAATACATGATTCTATGTTTTCGCGGTAAAAAAACAGCAAAATCGCCATATTCCAAATAACAGGTAGAACTCATGCAAAAATTATACATCTTACAATATTGCGGATATTGAAGCCGTTGAGCTATTTGAAGCAAATTATACAAATTTGATTTTAGATATCTCGCTTTATACAACTTGTCCAAAGGCTCATTATAGCAATTATGCTCCTCCATAAAAGATCTTGCAGACAACAAGGCAATATTCATATCTTGGAATAATTTTTCAAAAGAAGAACGCGATATACTCCCCTCCCTCTCCCGGATATCGAATAAGACCTTATCAACAAACGAAATTTTCTTTGCCAAACAAGCTATTTGAATAGAGAAGAGAGTGTCCTCATTCACAATTCCCTCCTTAAATAACAGGCCATTCTCATGTAAAAAATCACGGCGGTACAATTTACCCCAAGCCGAAGTAGGAAAAGTTTTCACTAATAAGGCATTCGGTAGTATCTCATCCCCGGTTATGTAGTTAACACCAAAAGAGCTACGTCCTCGTCTTATTGTACCCATCGCGGAAATATATTGTGCCAAACAACAACTCACATCAGAATTATTCCGCTGAATATCTTGGTATAGCTCTTGAATGCAATTCTTCTCAATCCAATCGTCACTGTCTACAAATAAGACATAGTCTCCTTTAGCAACCTTTAGCCCAGCATTTCTCGCGGCAGACAATCCTCCATTTCTTTGATCTATTAAGATGACACGAGAATCTTTCTTCTCTATTTGTTTAGCAATTTCGCAAGATCCATCCGTAGAGCCGTCATTGACTAATATTACCTCTATATTATTAAAAGATTGAGACAAAATACTATTACAACAATCTTCCAAATATTGTTCCACATTATATATAGGAACAATAACTGATACCGCTGGGAGACTCATACTAATATGAATTTACATGTTTCAAAAAAAGGTCAAACCAATTTATAAAAGAAGGCAGATCAAATAAATGCGACCGTTCAGAAGCTTTCTTTTGAACTAAAAGCAATTGAGTACGATTAGAATCTAAATAATTCAATATATCAATAGCTTCACGTTCCGTCTCAAAAAGATATCCAGATTCATTATCAACAACATAATCCGATATAGATCCAACATTTGAAGCTACAACAGCTAATCCTACCGCCAAAGAAGTTGTAATAACATTACTTCCAACAGTATCATTCATCACATTTAAAGACACATCGGACTGTTTCATCAAGTCCAACAGCAAAGACTCATCTATATATTTATATAACTGTACATTAGAACAATTTTCAAAAAAAACAGAGAAATCTTTTTTACCCATACAAATACAAAAATCAATATGCGGTAAAGATTTTACGATAGCAGACAATTTCTCATATGATCTTTCCATATTCCCCATAGATATAACTTTCATACGATTAGTTGATAACAAGAATTGCCTTGAAGAATAAAAATCAGTATCTACGTAATGAAATGTTCTTTCAAGTTTATCCTTATCAACCCCTATATTAACAAGATAATTTCTCAACGAACTTCCTAAAACCAGCAATTTATCCAAGTATGACACATTCAATAATATTTCATTCTTCGAATAGTAATGAGATATTTGCTTAGGAACTAAATGAGCTATAGCAACCAATCGAACTTTCCCATGAAGAATTTTCGCTATAACAGATTGCTCCTGCCGTGGAGATAAATACTCCATCAGCAGAACGCAATCATCTTTTTTCACTTTTAGCCTTAAATACAGACCTATAATAATATTTAAAAGTCTATAGACAGGAGATAAAACCCCTGCATACTTTGTAGGAGTAGATATCACAGAAATCTTGTTTCTAGATTCTTCTTTCAATTTTTTAGCCAGATAATACATTCCTGCATGATTCTCCTTCGTATTACCAAAAACAGCAACAATTATATATACTCTCATTGTACCCTCATATATTATATTAATTATTATTAAAAATTTCAACTGCAACGGCTCTATGAGTGATTAATCTATGCTCATAGTCCACGGCACCCAACAACACATTTTCGTATTTCCACATAGCATTACTAGAAACACTTACTAATTTAAAAAAACAGAAGAAAAGTATTAATGAAAGTATAATCACCCTATTTGCATTTCGAAAATACACATGCAGCAAAAGTGGTAATATAACCCACAATATAAATCCCAATGAATATTCCATCCTATCTGCAACAATTCGCATATCTGTCATCCCTAAACTTGCCACTATATAAGCAAAAAAAATATTTACAATAATAACATTCCTGTCATCAGAAATTATTTTATCATATTTACAAGCAACCAATAAAAACAAAAACGCTCGCATAAAATACCCAAAAGTAAATCCTCTTGACATCGAAAACACGTCACTAGCTGCATACGCATCAACTTTATCAGAAATAGTCCCCCCTAGACTAGAGACAAGAGGAAAAATCAATGAAGAAACAACTGGCAACCCGAGCAAATAAATAAAATTCACAACAACAAATATTACCCACCAAAATTTCAATCCAAAGTTTTTAAATCCAATAAAGTAAAATACAACATACAACAAATAAGATCTATGAAAACTTAATCCTACAAATGTAAGCAACAATAAGTTCATACATTTCTTCCGATATATAGAATCTATTGATAAAATAAATACAAGTAACGCCTTAACATTTCGTAATAAATCCAGCTCTAACGCAGAATGAATAGCAATAAAAACAAAGAATGAAAACGCATAATTAAAAGAATAGCGAGAGAAAAATTTATCAAAAACCCAAACATCTATACAAGTTGAAATAAAAACAAAAAAGTACCAATTATTAAAAATCGTCTTAACGACTGATTGATACAATATATATCCCGGCTCTACCGCATCAAATTCTACACCAGTAGTTGTTATTATAAAAAAGCTATCAATGGAAATATCACGCAGTGTATCGATTAGCTCAAAAGAAGGATAATAACCTTGCCAATCCCATCCTACGAAACCTCTCAACCCATAAAATAACACAAAAAACACTATACATATAAGCCTAACGCTTTTATTTGTTCCTTGTCGGTACTCATAATATGAAAGGAACAAGAAAATAAAAGACATCAACAAATATGGAATACTATATTCTACACTATAAACAGGACTCATATATTAAGCACATCGAATAAACCCTCCAACAAACAAAAATTTAAATAACACAAAACATGCCACAGATATTTATGGATATATAAAAAGCATCAGCACTTTCTACTCGCCAAGCAAAAATATTTCATTTTCAAGCTATAATAAGCAATCTTATTAAAACTTAAAAGCAAACAAAAAACGACAAATCGAATAAAAATATTTAAACAATAAATAACAGAAGTGATTTTCCGAACTAACGAACTAGAACATAATTTATAATATTTACAACGGCTTTCCTCTAAACATTTGATTCTATTTTCTGATATTTTTTGATACCCAAAACTTTTTCCCTCTAAATGCTGAATGCGACTATCGGGAATAGATATCACATTATACCCTGCACGCTTTATCCTAAAAGTAAGTTCAGTTTCTTCATAATACATAAAAAACTCATTTGAGAAAAATCCCACTTCATCTAGGACTTTACGCTTAACCATCATATCAGCTCCTATTATATACCCAACTTCTAAAACCTTACCTGTATGATTAAAATATGTATTACGTCCCCAACAAATCTTCTCTAAAAAATTATTAAATAAGCTATTCAATTCCCAAGCGACGGACGGAAGCATCATTCTATAAGATTGAGCTGGATTCATACACCCATCATACAAGTTTCCTCCACAAGCACCCACATTCAAATTTAAATCTAAAAAATCAGACAAAATTTTAACCGCATTATTTAACAGCACAGTATCCGAATTGAGAAAAAGAACATTTCGCCCCTTAGATAAATTGATTCCTATATTATTCGCCCTTCCAAAGCCTAAATTTTCAGGCAAATATTTATATATTATACGATCATCATAAAAAAAACACTCATAGCTTCCATCCTTTGACGCATTATCGACCACTATAACCTCGAATGATATATCTTTCGTTTTTTCGAACAAGCTATCAATACATTTTTTGGTAATATCCAATGTATTATAATTAACAATTATAACTGACACATCCATACAATCAAATCTATTTTTCAAATATAAAAAGCCATCATCAATACACAATAAGTAAGGATAAGAATAAACAGAGGCTTATTTGTCCGTAATTTTTTATCAAGACATTCACATACTACAACCCTACAACACATAAAAGGTAAAAAGAAGAGATAAAATATAAAGAATATCTTTTTCTATATTAAACCACGGAAATAAGCCCTATTCGCATATATCAGACAAAACAAGCTTAACAAAAACGCACATCCCACTCCTACGAACTCATTCTCAATCCACCGTCCACATCCCCAACAAACTACCACACTTGGTAAAGAATACAATACACTTTTTCCAATAGTTTTAACAGAAATCAATGTTAATTTATGCGATAGTACATACCACAGATATGCTCCCGTAACCACAGCCTCAGAACATAATAGTACAACCGCAGAGCCTACACTTTCTATATAAGGAACCACCAGCAAATTAATCAACAAGCTGACAACCGCTCCTATGATCGATGCTACCAATAACACCTTATCCTTCTTCATCGGCATCAATACCTGTATTGCCAATACCTGAGCCACACCTACGGCGAACGCCGCTGGCATGATAATCCGCATGGGTAATATCGCTCCCTCATAGCCGGGACCAGATAGGATATAAACAATCTGAGGGGCCATTATCATACTACAGAGGATCAAGGGGATGCAGCAAGTCGACATCACAGAGAACGAACGATTCACCAATTCTTGGAAACGATCCTTCTCTCCATTCGCCAGCAAGGAACTCATCCGAGGCAACATGACATTCGTGAATGCGGTAAAGAAACCCAAGACCACGGAGTACAGCTTAAACGCTGTTGTATAATAACCTACCTCCGTGTTATTAGACACCAGTCCCAAATACATCACATTAAAGGTGAGATACATCGAGGTCATCAACGTATAAATACCCAATGTCACGTTCTGTTTAAGATACTTGAATAATTGAATATTATTCCATCTAACCCGTACGAATTCTCGAATATATAATTGATTGATAAGAGCGTTCAATACAACCACTCCTACCGTGAGTATAAAATAAAGTCGATAGTCCGACGTATCTCTTACGAATAGGAAAACACTGATTATATAAAGAACTTTTATAAGGATACTTCTCAACGTAATATACCGGAAATTCTCTACTCCCGTAAAAAACCATTCCACTAGAAATACGGTAAAAAGTATCTTTGCCGTTCCTATATAAAACAACTCGTCATATTGACACAGCTTAGGTATTGTCACTACACAAAGTAGATATATACCCAACGATACCAAGGTGAATAACAGATTCAAGGCTAACACGCTTGAATACACTTGATCCCTACGTTTCTTATCCTCTTTTACCGCCGCTATCTCTCGAACGCCTAGGAGCCCAACCCCCATTGTAGCGAACAATAAGAAATAATTCACCGTATTATCCACAAAATTAACCAAACCGATACGTTCAACACCTAGCACCCGAGCCACGTATGGAAACGTAATGAAATTGATCAAATAAGTGGAAAGAGTCAGTACGCTTTTATAAGCGAAGTTTTTCTTTATAGAAGGTTGTAACATGAGTAATAAGCACTCAATTTAGGGCACACACCCTCAAAAGGGCACCGTACAGTGTCCTAAACCGAGTTCTGTAAAAAATTAATTCTGATTTTAATATGAGCCAGTGTCCCATGTAATTGCATCGGATATCAAATTCCGCACATAAATATACGCAAACAATTCCTCCAATTCATTTTTTAAATGAGAGAGAACCCAGGTGTCTGTTGATCACGAGCCACGAAGCCAAAGATACGGACATTTACGATTTCCCCACACCTATCCCGATAATAATTCTTCACTTATCGCAGTTGTTCGCTCTCTTTCCGTTCCCGATTACGCTTAATCAGCCCATTCAAGCCTACATGCAATATACTCCAGCAAAAGAGGTTTAAGAAAAACAAATAGGTTATGTCAACACGCCATGCCAACGAGCTATTAAGCAGGATAAAGAAAGCGGAAATCGCGATGATACAAACCATCACCATCCGCACCCGCATCCCCGTGCGCAACAACTTATGATGAAAGTGATTCTTATCCGGCAAGAACGGGTTCTTGTGCTCACGCAGGCGATGCAAGACCACACGGATCACGTCCAACAGCGGAACCAGCACCGTAGAGAAAGCGATCACCATGTACGGGTTGGACAATGTCGGAGAGACCTCGTTCGTCACGCTCATGTGAATGATTAGGAAACTGATCACGTAGCCCAGCGTAAGGCTGCCGGCATCCCCCATGAAAAGCTTATGTCCACGGTTGGCGTTACCGAACACGTTGTAGCACCAAAAGGGCATAAGGATACCCAGCGTACAGATCGCCAACAAGGCGTAAACATACTGCCCACGAAGAAAGAATATCACGCTCAAGACCGACAAGGCGATACAACACAGGCCCGAGGCCAAGCCGTCGATACCATCAATCAAGTTAATGGCATTTGTTATATATACCACGATAAACACCGTGAACGGCACCCCTACCCAAACCGGCACCGAGTAAATACCGAACAAGCCACCAAACGAGTCGAACCAGTTGCCTGACAGTACCAACAGAAACGCCGCAGCAATCTGCACGGCGAACTTATAGCGGTAGCCTACACCGACCAGATCGTCGCAAACACCCACCAGATAAAGCAGCGTCATGCCCACGAACAGGAACAGGTACTCATAAAGCATATTGAATGACAAGCCGGACACGTTCACATCCCAAAAGTACAGACGAAAACCGATCACCAGGAACATCGACATCAGGATCACTGGAAAAAAGGACAGCCCACCCAGACGAGGAACCGGCATCGTATGTACCTTACGGGCGTCCGGGACATCATAGAGCCGTTTCTTATGGGAAATCACCAAGATCCTCGGGATGATCACCATGCCGAGCGATACGGCAAACAGGAAACCGAATAATAGAAACAAAGATGTTTGCATGATCCTAACGTATAAGATTAATTCTTTCCTTCATCCATCTTCCCCCGCATGTAAGCGATATACCGCTCCACGGCTTCATGGGCCAGTCGGCGGAACCGATCCTCGTCATCCAGATGTTCCCAAAGGAGGTCCAACAGACGGACATAGATGCTGAAATGCATGTCTATACCTTTTTTAAAGCGTTATAGGTACTGCCGCCCATACCTCCGGTTACGCAGACGATGGATTTGGTCAGCTTGGTGACTTTCAGCAGCGTGTCGATGTAATCACCCAGACGGGGAAAGAATTGTTGTCGGTACATATGTGATAATCGTATTAATTTCTCTGAAATCCGTACGTGTGGGGATACGGCAGTCCCGATACCTCCCGGTCGTGCCACGACCGGTAATCTTCCGCAGGGAAAACGGGGACGGTCAATCGCTTATAATCCGGCTCGTCTATCCGCAAGATATGCTTGCGGGCGTACGAACGCAGCGAGCGATCCGTTACGGACACCATCACGACCGGAAACGGATACCCGAACAGGCGCATCGGCGTGGTCTCGCTGTCCGGGAACGCACGACGCAACTGATAGGCCGAACGCTCGAAGGCAACCCAGTAAGGCCCCGTACAATATAGGTGCATGGAGGTATGGTTCGCACGCTCACGTTCCATGATCTCGCACAAATGGTCGTTCAGCAACGCCACCAAACGAACGCCGGAAGGAAGGGTAGACATCAAATTTGAATTATGAATTTTGGATTATGATTTAAACTGTCAACTGCCACTTCTCAACTGTCAACTGATTCGTGGCCCAGCCATCTATCATAGTCGCCCAGCCGGTGGATCAAGGATAATTTACTTTTCTTAGGCGAGGGATCGACTTGCCAAGGATCCACTAGCTCGTGTGCCATGCGACGGTAGAGAGCGTTATCCGTACAGCCGTACAAGGTGACCAGCAACAGGGCACGGGATTGCGGTGCTTTCACGACAGGCAATAAGCCGCGCATCGTGTCGTGCAAGCGAACGAAAGCCTCCTCATCGCCCGACAGCTTATAGGTCGGGAGGAGCAACGCGCACAGCTTGCAGCGCATCACGTCTGTCTCCGCACGCAAAGAGGCATACCCCCGCAGTACCTCGCCGGCCAATCGTCGATCCTCCTCGCAGACACTGCCGGAAGCATGGTAACGTCCCAAGGCCTCGTGCAGGCCCTCCGACAGGCGGTCGTTGTCCAGATGGGTATAAACGTGCTTGCTCTTCGTGTTCAACTCGATCAACTCGTACTCACCCGCCTTTACCTCGAACAAGGGTACCCACATGCAATCCAGTATGCGCGCCATCACCTCCTTATGACCGCCGCCCGGCTGGATCACCACCTCGGCCTCCATCCCGGTAAAATAACCGGACGTGATGCGTACCCGATCCCCCTTCAACAAGCGGGTACTCTCCGGCACGTACACCGGAAGTTCGTTGGAGTAAGCCTCCGCCACCCAGCGCAAATTCGCCATCTCCTGATCCAAGAGGTGCGGGAAATAAGTCGTACTCCCGGAAGAGACACGGGGAAGGAAATTATACAAGGGGAGTGCCTGCTTCATGCGGAAAATTTCCTCTACCGAAGAACGGATAAACACGTAGTTGAACAGCAAAGGTCGCCTCGTGTTGACCAGCTTGCCACCCACCTTTCGCACCTCCACGTACGAGGGGGCGAAATACTCGAAAAGAGCCTCTCCCCGACGTTCCCGCCGGGAAAGCTCCACGTCCAAGCCTTTGGAGGGACTGATCCGGTCACGCCGTCCACCCGCGGCGGTAGGAAGCGTGAGCACGTACCAGCGCACGGCTTTCAAGTCATGACGCTTGCCGGCCTGTGTCAGGCCCCCCTTCGGACGATCGTTTCTCAAAATACACGTCGGCATGATTCTCTTTTCCCTAAGATATACGAGGAGTTCCCCTCTGATTAAACGACAATTCAAAGCCCTGCCAAACGTACCCTATTTACGCCTAACACACAGCACTTTAAGTTTTCAAATATGGCATTTCTGAAAATTACCATACCTAGTGAATATTTAGCTACTCGGGAAGTAGCGTATTCTTTCATGCCGCGAATGTAGTAAAAAATAACTAAAAACAAGCGAATAGATCCGCTTGTTTTCTCATTCTAGGCGTTTGATCCTCTCTATTCTTTGATTTTCCCATTTTATCCTAAACGTATAGACATGGTGACGCGGGTGAAACGACCTCTTGTTCCCGGTATCATTCCACCATGCCCCATAACCTGTGTGTATCCCTGTAGAGACGGGGCGTGCCCGTCTCATCTCCTCAAAATGGTATTTAAATTACCGTCAGACGATGGGAGACGGAGCACGCTCCGTCTCTACAGCTGGGTAATTTTCACCTCCTTTTACGCTACTTCCCGAGTAGCCAATCTCTTACCCCACCTCGGATACCGGTTTATACACGCTCTCGAAGCAAGCCCGGTTCACCGCCGACAGACGTTCCAAGGAAAAGCTCTTCAAGTAAATTTGCGTGGTCTTGATAGACGTATGCCCCAACAGCTCGCTGATCATCTCGATCGGTACGTCCTGTTCCTTCAAGGTCGTGGCGAAAGAGTGACGGATCGTGTACGAGGTGACCGGCTCACCCACACCACAAGTCTCCGCCAGCGACCTCAAGTCAGCGGTTAAAGCGCAGCAAGGCGCCGTTGTATTCCGCATAGGCCGCCTCACCCGTTTTCTTCCCGCTCAGAAACGGGAACAGGTAAGGCGAGTCCTTGTCCGTGCAAACCGCCAACTCATCCAACAAGAGCCGTACATCGGCCGGGATCTCCACCCGGATGAAAGACCCGCTCTTCTGACGATGGTACGACAAGACCCGTCCTTGACATTCTCTTTCCGCAAATGGGCGAAATCCACGAACGCCATCCCGCTGAACGAGAACATCAGGCAAAACACAGCTGGGTTCTCCGCATCTCCGGCTCAACTCTCGAGTCCCCATCAACGAGCGCAAGCAATCCAAAGGCAACGCCTTCTTCCGCTTGCTCTCCACGCCAGTAAACACCCCTTGAACAGATTCGGGATATACGAAACCTCGCCAGCCTCCACCGCCAAGTTATAGATATGCCGGATTCGCCGCATATAGGTGGACACCGTATTGCGCATACAGCCCCGCTTCGACAGCCATGCCTGATAAAGCAAGAGCCTCTCTTTGTCTATATAGGCATAAGGGATTTCCTCCATCCCGCAAAACACTTGAACGAGCGTAAAGCGTCCAGATAACTCTTCGCCGTGGAATAACGCCCCACCTCACGAAGGTGGGCTATATAAGCCAACATACCCGCCACCACGTCTTCTTTTCATATAAATCCTCCTTAAATCCTTGTTTATTCTGTTATCTTTATTTAATCATGTCAACACCATTAACATTGGGACGAACTGTTCGTCCCGCACTTTATTTTATTAATCCGACCTTCACCGCCGTTAATCTAAGAAAAGAATACATGAAAATGAATTTAAAATGTCCCTTTCGCAGCCCCGATCTCACCGGTCAAAGATAGCCTAACGGGACGAGTATCACGACCGGCTACCGTATATCCCAGTCGAGAAGTCACCTTACAGGAGGTGGCCCGACTCATCACCGGCGATCCGACCTCGAACGCCTCACCCGGCAGCTCCGCCTCCCGCTTGAGACGGGTGACAAGGAACGATTCAGCGAGCTGAAACGGCAAACGCTACCGTATGTCACGCCTTGCGGGACTTTCTCCTACCGGAAAAGCGATCGGCTCCTGGCCCCGAGCGGATTGGTGGTAGTGGATGTAGACGGATTGGACTCTACGCGGAGGCGGAAGCCCTCCGAAGACAGCTGTTCGACGATGCCTACCTATGCCCCGCTCTCTGCTTCATCAGCCCGAGCGAACGGGCGTAAAGGCTTTCGTCCCCTATCCGGAACATCCGAAACGAGACACCCGCCTATATCTCCGAGCATATCCTAGGCGTAATGAACTACGTGGAATATGTGTATGGCGACGGAGAGCGCAGGCTCCCAGAAAGTAGACCCGAGCGGCAAAGACATCGTCCGCTCTTGTTTCCTATGTCATGATCCCAACGCACTTTTAGGATTTGAAATCTAACTCATAAATCATAAATTACATGTCAGACAGTTTATCCCGCTTAGTAGAAGCGGTTCGTTCGGCGGGTGTAGATATCGCCCCGGATATTGTGAATACGTGCGCTTGGCGTTTGCCATCGCCAACGATTGCGGCGAGGCAGGACGAGAAGGGTTCATCGCCCTGTGTTCCCTATCGGTGAAGTTTAACCGGGAGAAGGCCGAACGGCTTTTCTCCAACGCCTTGAAAAGGGAGACCACAGGATACACCTCGGTACGGCCTTCCACTTGGCCGAACTGGCGGGCGTACGCCTGGAGCCTCCAAGCCGCCCCGCGATACGCACGCAAATAATGCAAGTAATGCAAGTAATGCAGCACCTTTTTCCCACACACGTGCGCGCGATAATAACGTAGAGATCGAGATCGAGGAGCAGGTCGATCCGTTCACCCACCTGCCCTTCTTCCCCGAGGGGCATGAGTGGCCCCGGATGTTGCGGCAGATCATGGCGTTCGGACAGAGCCGGGAGCAACGGGACGTACTCCTCCTCGGCGGGCTCACCACCTTGGGCGCCTCGCTCGCCCAGACGCTGCGGTTCCTATATGGAGGCAAATGGTTCTTCTCCAGTTTGCAAACCTTCATCGTCGCTCCCCCCGCCTCCGGAAAAGGCGTGCTCGCATGGACGCGAATGCTCGTGCAACCGATCCACGACGAGATCCGGGCGACCGTGGCGGAGGAGATGAAAAGGTATAAGAAAGAGATGACCTCCTTCAATTCCTTGGGACGGGAAAAGGCGAAAGCCGAGGAGCCGGAAATGCCTCTCAACCGTATGTTTATATTCTCCGGCAACAACACCGGTACCGGTATCTTGCAGAATATCATCGACTCGGGCGGCGTGGGGATCATCTGCGAGACCGAGGCGGACATGGTCAGCAACTCCATCGCCTCGGATTATGGCCATTGGAGCGAGGTGATCCGCAGCTCGTTCGATCACGACCCGCTCAGTTACAACCGGCGGACAGACCGGGAGTATCGGGAGCTGCGGCACTCCCACCTGTCGGTATTGATAAGCGGGACGCCCGGGCAGGTGAAGCCGCTGATCCCTTCCAGCGAGAACGGATTGTTCTCCCGGCAAATGTTCTATTATATGCCCCGTGTACTTCACTGGATCAACCAGTTCAGTCTACAGCGGACCGACACGTCGCTGGAATTCCAGAAATTGGGCAAGGACTGGATCGTTCACTTGAGAGAGATCCAGAAACTGGGGGTGATCTCGCTTCGCTTGACCGACGCGCAAATCGCCTCCTTCAACGAGGTGTTCCAAACCTTGTTCGAGCGCTCCCGGAAGGGCACCGGCAACGAGATGAACAGCTCCGTCGTACGGATGGCCATCAATATCGGACGTATCCTGTCGATCGTCGCCCTATTGCGAATAACAGGGGAATGCGAGGAGGCGGGAGACTTCGCCGCCAGCCTGCGCAAGTCGCCCCGGCTCACACCAGACCCGCAGACCTGCGCCGACAACATCAAGGACGGGATCATCACCCGCTGGGATCTCTCCATCCAAGAGGATGATTTCCAAGCGGTCCTTTCCTTGGCCGAGCCTATGTACCTACACGCCGTACACATACTCTCGTTCCTTCCCGCCAACGAGGTGAAGAACCGGGGCATGGCCGACCAAGAACGTCTCTTCATCACCTTGGATACGGGTTTCACCTATCAATCCCTCTTGGAAGAAGCCGAGAAGCTGAAGATACCCAAAAACACCGCATGCAGTTGCTTGCAACGTTGGCAGAAACAGGGAATCGTCCGAAAGGGAGAAAAACGAGGGGATTATAAGAAAACATAATCCCTCTTCCTCCTCTTCTTTTAAGTATGTACGCACGTGTGTGGGAAAACAGGTACTGCATTACTCGCATAAGTCGCACGCCCCACACGTACACCGGCATCGCCTCACGCCTACGCCCGTACAGGGCCACGCCGATATACGTGTGGGCTAACGTCAATATACGCATGAAGCGATGCCGATATACGCATGCGAAAGCGAACGTGGAAGATCCTCGTTCAAGGACGGCCCAAATAGCGAAAGATCAGTTCCACTTGCAGGGAGGTGAAAATCCGCTGCCGGTTTTGGTAGCCTGTCTCATCCAGCTCATGGCTGAGCTTCTGATGATGTCGGACCCATCCCGCCAAGCGGTTGAGGGCGGAACACGGACTGATATCGGGAGCATAGGCCATGGCCAACTCCCGTTTGCTATAAGGGCGCACCGGCCACTCATCCAGATATTCGTTGTTTGTTTGCATAAAATAGGTGTTTTTCAATTCATTTACAGGAATAAAGATACTGAAAAAGTACGAATCCGGCAACGATCCGATCCACTAATATTCATCTTTTATCACCTTATTCCCCTCGATTTCACACCGCCTCTACGAGACTCATTCCGGAGGAAACCGGAAGTCGTACATTCGTAATCGAAAACAGATCGATCCCATTTTCAATTTTCAATTATCAATTTTTAATTATCAAAACTATGGCATTAAATTACAGTGTGGCCCTTCGGCCCAACCCCTTGAAGAAAGACGAGCCGGCGAAAGCGTACGCCACGGCACAGGTCAATGGAGAGCTGTCGCTCAAGCAACTGAGTCGCCGGGTATCCATGCAAACCACCGTCAGCCGTGCGGACGTGGTGGCGGTATTGATCTCCACCGTCGAGAACCTGCTCGATGCCCTCCAAGAGGGAAAGCAGGTGGATTTCGGCGAGTTAGGCAAATTCCGTCTACAGATACTCAACGAGGGGGCGGAGAGTCTTGAGAAATTCACATCTACAAACATCACCGGTGTCAACATCCAGTATATACCGGGTGAGGACCTGAAGAACATCTTCGCCGGACTGGAGTTCCAGCCGGTGGCCAGTCGCAAGGCTCAGCAAGCCGTGCTTCGTGCGGAGAAGGCCGGGGAGACCTCTGTAGATATCAGCAAGAAGCCCGCTTCCGGAGGGGACGACTCGGAATCGCCTGACGAGATCTAGCGTGTCACTTTTGGCTTGTACCCAATCGGTATGTCACTTTTGGCTTGACCCAAAAGTAACCAAAAGGTCAAGGCTGACGCTGACGGGCTACTTCGAGACCTGCGCTCGCTGTCGCATCCCAACTCGCTGCGCTCAAACAGGGATGCTCCGGGCGCTCGCTACGGTCTCTCCGCTTCACGCCCGTCCGCTGAGGCCGTCCGAAGGAAAGCGTCGCTTTCCTCTTATATCAGCCGGGATATCATTATTCATTATTCATTGTTCACTATTAATTATTAATTATCATGAAGAAGTCTGTTTGGAGTACCATTCTCAAAGTGATCATCGCCGTAGCCACCGCCATCGCAGGGGCCTTCGGCCTGCAAGCTTGCCAATTGTTTTAGCAAGCCTCCCCCACCCATTCCCACTCCCTAAAGAAGACAACCTCCCCAAAAGAGGACACCCTCTACCCAGAAGGACAGTCTTTCTCAAGGGGCCGGCCTCTCCTCAAAGAGCCGGGAACGGCTCTCCATCCGGCCTTAGCGGGCGGGCGTAAAGCGAGGCGGCCGAAGTGAGCGACAGGAGCGTCCCTGTTTGAGCGAAGCGAGTTGGGACGCGACAGCGAGCGAAGGCCGACGAGTAGCCCGTCCGCGTCAGCCTTGAACTTTTGGTTACTTTTCTTTCAAGAGAAAAGTAACACACAAACTAAAAAAAGAATAAAAATGAAACAATATTGCTTTTACCAGAATTACAGGGAGGTTCGCCTCCTTGTAATTCATTGCAGCGCAACACGCTACGACCGGGATTTTCCAGTGGAAGCGCTTCGAAGCGCACACAAGGATCGTGGGTTCGCCGACATCGGCTATCATTACTATATCACCCGGGATGGCGAGCTGCACCGCTGCCGGCCGGAGAACCAGATCGGGGCACACGCCTCGGGCTGGAACGATCACAGTCTGGGTATTTGCTACGAGGGCGGATTGGATGAGCGAGGACTTCCCGCGGATACCCGGACGTATGCCCAGCGTTGTACCCTGCTCGATCTCTTGCGGCAGCTACGCCGTGATTACCCATCGGCACGTATCTTAGGACATTATCAACTCAGCACCAACATTCGCAAGGCTTGCCCCTGCTTCGATGCGGAGAAAGAATATACGGAATTGTATTAGGCTTCGTGATATTTGAATAGGCAACAGATTTTTTCGTATGTTTGCGGACAATATAGAAAATAAACAAAAAGATACGACATGAACTACTACGAACTTAGTTTCACATACACCTCCCCTATCGAGAAAGAGATTATCAATGACGTGCTGGCCGCCGAGTTGGGGGAAATCGGTTTTGAGAGCTTTACGGAAAGCGAGAAGGGTTTGCTGGGATATATATCCGAGGCTTTATACGACAAAAAGACATTGGATGATAAACTGGCCGACTTTCCGCTAGAGAATACCCGGATCGATTACACCTCCAAATGGGTAGAAAGCAAGGACTGGAATGAGGAATGGGAGAAGAATTATTTCAAACCGATCCGGATCGGAAACGAATGCATCATCCGTGCCTCCTTCCACGAGGCGGAACCCGGTTATACATATAATATAATAATAGACCCGAAAATGGCTTTCGGTACCGGCAATCACGAAACGACTTATTTGATGATAAGCGAGATGCTGAAACTAGACCTAGAAGGCAAGGAGTTACTGGATATGGGATGCGGCACAGCCGTGCTGGCCATCTTGGCCCGGCTGAAAGGGGCGAAACGGGTAGCGGCCATCGACATCGACGAATGGGCTTATAACAACGCCCTAGAGAATATCCGCCTGAATCATACCGAAGACATACAAGTTGCCTTGGGCGGCGCCGAGAAAATCAAGGAATTCGGACTATTCGACATCGTCTTTGCCAATATCAACCGGAACATCCTCCTGAATGACATTTGTCAATATACAAACAGTATGAAACCGGGAAGCATCCTATTTATGAGCGGCTTTTATGTAGAAGATATCCCGGCGATAGAAGCAGAATGTCAGAAGAACGGGCTGAAATTGGATTCTTATAACGAAAGAAATAACTGGGTTGCCGTGAAGGTCTTAAAAGGATAACTTTTTTTAACAGCAAAAGTTAAGACAAGGATAAACCTTAATCCAAATAAATACGTTATCTTAGTGGAAACTTCTAAAAAGAAAAAGTTATGAAAAGCGTAGATTCAAAATTATTACTTGGCCTTGTAGTAGGCGCGGCTGTTGGTGCCGCTGTAGGTTATTTGGCAGCGACAGATAAGAGAGAACAATTACTGGAAGAATTGAACGGTGTTGTCGGAAAAGTAAAAGAAGGTTTTAACTCCGCTCTTGCCAAATATAAAGAAGGAAAGCAAGAAGTAGTACAGGCAACAGAAGAAATCGTAGCTGAATAAGCTTTGTATGGAGAAAGATTCAGGAACAGTCTTCCGTGAGCTGAAAGAAGATGTATCGGCTTATGTGGAGTTAAAACTTGAGCTCCTAAAGTTGAGCACATATGAGAGAACGGGTAAAGTCATAGCCGTTCTCTCATATGGCTTGATATTATTGTTCTTGGCGTTCTTCGCCATCTTGTTCATATTCTTGGCCTTGGGCTTCTTCCTAGGGGATTGGCTCGGCTCCTCCGGGTTCGGATTCGGTATCGTGGCGGTCTTGTACCTGCTACTTATCGGCATTATAATAATGAATAGGGACAGGATCAGCACAAAAGTATTAAATGAGGTAATAGCCGCCATGACGGCGAATGACGATAAAAATAACGCGACAAACGATGAACAACCAGCAAACCCCACTGGAGAAACTGATTTCTGACAAGGAACGCATACAGAGACAATGTAAGCGGCAGGAACAGAAATTGAATGAGGATTTCTCTTATATACAGGAGAACGCCGGAAGTTTGTTGTTATCCGGACTATCGTCTCTCCTTTTCCCTAGCAATAAGTCAACGACAAAAACAAACGACAAGAGCACAGCTCCCGTAACGGCCGGACAACCCTCCATCGCTTTAGGGATCTCAGACTATTTATCCATAGCGAAAGGCATGATTCCCATCGCTTGGGATCTCGCTCAACCATTTATTATGACGTGGGGAATCAAAAAAGCGAAAAAATGGTTCTCAAATCTCTTATTCAAGAAAAAGAAATAACCTCCAACAATTAATTTATGTTAGAGGGCAGTTTTTTTCTCGCTATATTATAAGGCTCAATACAAAAAACATGACTACATTTGCAGTCGTTAAAGCAAGGATAAAATGAATATCTACTCCTTGCGATGGATAAGAGATAAAAATAAAGACTTATTATTAATAAACCCATAAAAAGTTTTATTACAATGATCAAACTAGGTATTAACGGTTTTGGCCGTATCGGACGTATGGTGTTCCGTGCTGCAGTTGCTAACTTTGGCAACGACATTCAAGTTGTAGGTATCAACGACCTTTTGGATGCTGATTACTTGGCATACATGTTGAAATATGACTCAGTACACGGTCGTTTCGACGGCGAAGTAGCTGTAGAAGACGGCGCTTTGGTTGTAAACGGTAACAAGATCCGTTTAACTGCTGAGATGGATCCTGCTAACTTGAAATGGAACGAGGTTGACGCTGACGTTGTTGTTGAGTCTACTGGTTTCTTCTTGACAGACGAGACAGCTCGCAAACACATCCAAGCTGGCGCTAAGAAAGTTATCATGTCTGCTCCTTCTAAGGATGCTACTCCTATGTTCGTTTACGGTGTTAACCATACAACTTACGCAGGTCAAGACATTATCTCTAACGCTTCTTGTACTACAAACTGCTTGGCTCCTATCGCTAAGGTTTTGAACGACAAGTTCGGTATCGTTAAAGGTTTGATGACAACAGTTCACGCTGCTACAGCTACTCAGAAGACTGTAGACGGTCCTTCTAAGAAAGACTGGAGAGGTGGTCGTGGTATCCTTGAGAACATCATCCCTTCTTCAACGGGTGCCGCTAAGGCTGTAGGTAAAGTATTACCTGTATTGAACGGCAAATTGACAGGTATGGCTTTCCGTGTACCGACTTCTGATGTTTCTGTTGTTGACTTGACAGTAGTTCTTGAGAAAGAGGCTTCTATGGCTGACATCTGCGCTGCAATGAAGGAGGCTTCTGAAGGCGAATTGAAAGGTGTTCTTGGTTATACTGAAGACGCAGTTGTTTCAACTGACTTCCGTGGCTGTGCTAACACTTCTATCTTCGACGCTAAAGCTGGTATCTCTTTGGATTCTAACTTCGCTAAGATCGTATCTTGGTACGACAACGAGTGGGGTTATTCAAACAAAGTTTGTGAGATGGCTCGCGTTATCGCTGGTAAGTAATTTATTACCACTCTACATAGAAAAGGCTATCCTCTTTGAGGATGGCCTTTTTTTTCGTACGTTTGTATCATGAAATCATATGAACTTATCACGATTCTAGGGCCTACGGCTTCCGGAAAGACGACCTTCGCCGCCGCTCTCGCCGCCCAGTTGGATACGGAGATCATCAGCGCTGATTCCCGGCAGATCTATCGTTCTATGGATATCGGGACGGGTAAGGATTTGGCCGATTACAACGTGAATGGAAAACAAATCCCCTATCACTTGATCGATATCTGCGAGCCCGGCTATAAATATAACGTATTTGAGTATCAGCATGACTTTTTCCGGGTCTATGAGGATATGAAGCGGAGGGGTAAACTCCCGATCTTATGTGGAGGAACCGGGATGTACATAGAGGCCGTACTAAAAGGATATAAGCTATTAGACGTGCCTCAAAATCCTGAGCTAAGGGAATCCTTGAGGAATAAAACCTTGGAGGAACTGGAAACCATCCTCGCCTCTTATAAGATATTACATAATAAAACGGACGTGGACACCGCCCAGCGGGCTATCCGTGCGATCGAGATCGAGGAGTATTATAAGACTCAGGCACCAGACGTAAATGAATATAATCCGATCAACAGCCTGATCATCGGTATCCACATCGACCGGGAATTACGTAGGGAAAAAATATCCAGACGCTTGCGGACCCGGTTGGACGAAGGAATGGTGGATGAGGTTCGTACGATCTTGGCTACGGGTGTTAAACCGGAGGACTTGATCTATTACGGATTGGAATATAAGTTTCTTACTTTATATATTATCGGGGAACTTTCTTTTGAGGAGATGGTCTCGCAACTCGAGATAGCTATCCATCAATTCGCCAAGAGGCAAATGACTTGGTTCCGGGGCATGGAACGCCGGGGTTGCAAGATTCATTGGATAGACGCCACTCTACCGACCGAAGAAAAAATAGCGACAACAATGCGAATTCTAAATAATCAGCTATGATAACAATAAACGATCTAAATAAAAGCGAGAACTTCTTCTTGATGGCAGGTCCTTGCGTAATCGAGGGGGAAGATATGGCGTTACGTATCGCCGAGAAAATAGTGGGTATCACGGAAAGACTGCATATACCCTATGTATTCAAAGGCTCCTATCGGAAAGCGAATCGCTCCCGTCTGGATTCTTTCACGGGCATCGGGGATGAGAAGGCGTTAAAGATCTTACGGAAGGTGAGCGAGACGTTCGATATTCCCACCGTTACCGACATCCATGAGACAACGGAAGCTGCCATGGCCGCCGAATATGTCGATGTCCTTCAAATCCGGCTTTCCTATGCCGCCAAACGGATTTATTGGTAGCGGCAGCCAAGACCGGGAAGATCGTCAATATAAAGAAAGGACAGTTCCTTTCGCCGGGTGCCATGCAATTCGCCGTACAAAAGGTAGTGGACGCAGGAAATGATAATGTCATGATCACCGAGCGGGGAACGACATTCGGCTATACCGACCTTGTTGTCGATTTCCGGGGTATCCCGCAAATGCAAACATTCGGTTTCCCAGTCATTATGGATGTAACCCATTCCTTGCAACAGCCGAACCAAACCTCCGGCGTGACCGGTGGATTGCCCGCCCTTATCGAGACGATAGCGAAAGCCGCTATAGCCATAGGCACGGACGGCCTGTTTATAGAGACCCACCCGGAGCCAAGCCAAGCCAAATCCGACGGGGCCAATATGCTCAGACTGGATTTATTAGAAGATCTTTTGACACGTTTGGTACGTTTACGCCAAGCGATCCTATAAAATAAGGGCCCTTACTAAAAAGCCCTTTATTTCTTATTTTACGATCAATAATCTAATTATCCCATCTTGCTGATTTTCTTCAACCGATCTTCATCTATCAACTTAATCTTTCTACCGTCTAAAGCAATGATACGTTCCGCCACAAAGGTAGACAACGTGCGAATAGCATTCGATGTAGTCATATTAGATAGATTTGCCAGATCTTCACGAGCCAAATAGATGCTTAACGTAGCACCGTCTTCTTCCAGTCCGTAACTATCTTTCAGGAATAACAAAGATTCAGCTAATCGCCCACGAATATGTTTTGCGTAAGGTTAACCGTACGTTCATCCGAGATACCGAGATCAATGGATAATTGTCGGATGAAAACATAGCCAAATTCGGATTACTCATTAAAGGCCCGTAACCACTGTCATAGGAATCATGCAAACCGTAGAAGCCTCGAATGCGGAAGCGTTCGTCAAGTAATCTTCTTGAGCGAAACTAGCCCGGTAACCAAAATACTGCACAGGCTTAATCATTCGGATAATCTGGCTTCTGCCACCTACTCCATCCTTGTAAATCTTCACTTTACCCTTTAACAAGCACATCATGTCCTTTGGTTCGTCGCCCTCGCAATAAATCAACTCGTTACGTTTGAAATGCTGGATCGTCGAATTACTACGGAGGATCTCACGTTCCTTATCGGTCAGAACCCTCCACACCTCTGATAAACTGGCCGATAAATCGACCTCTTCTTTTGCTGTTTAACCACGACTGCTATATAACATACTTATGAAGCACAAATATACGATTTTTCTTTTGATAAAATAAAACTTTTGTACGATTAATTACACCATATTGTAACATTTTACTTTCTTTCACGTCTAAACTGAAATTTATTCATTATGTTTGTCTGGAAAGAATGTAAAATCGTTGAAAAGTTATATTCGATACTTACCTTGATTTTAATCTCTATAAGTATTTTCGCGAAGAGCACTGATACTTATAGTGATAAGATCCTGTCTTTTGGCAAGGGAATCGAGAAACGAGAGAACGGGCGGACTCGATCATGCACCTTGTTATCGAAAAGGCAACCCAATACCAAAATACGGTATCGAAATATGAGGCTGAGATCTATATCAAAGGACGTACAGAAATTTTAAAACAAAATATGTTAATACGTCTCGCCCACCATATCTTCCCTATCGACCGAAAAATAAGGATATGCTTTTGAGATGGTCAGCCAATCTAAATTTAACGCTCCGCAGAACTATCTTCATGATCTAAAGGCGGTCAACGGAAACAGCATACCCAACGGGAAAAGCAGCAGGAGGCCTTGGCCTTCTTGAATTTGAACGTATACTCCCTACCGCTTACGATGATGCTATCTTCATGCCGATAGCTAGCAACGCTTTTAAGTTTTATACGTTCAATTTGGAAGGGCTGGAAACTATCAACGGCTTGACGATTTACAAAATCCGTTTCCTGCCGAAGCAATGGAGCCAGAAATTGGTATGCGGGATTTATATGTCATCGACCAGTCATGGACGATCGATAAGATCGATATGAACGGTCGTTACTCTTTCGCCGAATTCAACCTAGTCATGAGCTACGGACGGGATTTCAGGCGGTTCATCCTGCCGAGAAGGCGGATCTATTCCTCCGATACAGGGTATTGGGAAACGCAGTGGCAACCACCTACCATTCTTCCTTTAAGTATCAGGAAGTGGAATGGGTGGAGGAGGACAACGAAAGCCATAAATGGAAATCCTTGGACCTGACCAATTATTACAAGCTCTCGTCCGATACGGTTCCTATTATCAGGGATTCCACGTATTGGAATATCCATCGTGACAATCCCTTGAGTCCGGATGAAGCCCACTTATACAATAAAGCCCAAGAGCAGAATATAAATAAAATCGATACGGCCGATGATCTCCAGAAGTACGTTAAACTAACGGAGCAGTTAACGAATACGGTCAATATGGATTATAAAACGACCCGTATTAAATATTCCGGGCTTCTGAATCCATTCCAATTGGGTTATTCCGCCCGTAACGGCATCACTTACAAACAGCGATTCCGTATCAGCAAGACATTTACCCGTGACAAGCAAATTCGTTTTCGTCCGGAGATAGGTTACGTATTCAAGCGCAAGCAGATATTTTCAAGGTTGGAGGCGATTGGGAATACTCGCCGCAGAAACGGGGAATTTTATCGGTAGAAGTAGGAAACAGTAATGAAAGCTATTCCTCCGAGATCACCCAAAAGATCAATGAGGGACTAAAGGATTCCACCTTCAATTTTGATGATTTAAACCTTGAGTATTTCAAACACTACTATGCGGAAATAAAACTCCATTGAGTTATTCAATGGGTTTCAATTAACAACAGGCATCTCTTACCATCGCCGTATCCCCTAAAAGAAAGTGGCGATTGATCCCGGGATGATGTAGAGGAAATACTTAGCCAAAATTATAATGACTTTACGCCCACGCTCGGTTTCTCCTATACCCCGCCAATATTATCGCATGGACGGATACCGGAAGGAGTATGTCTATTCGTATTATCCCACGATATCAATCGAAATAGCGAGAGGTATCCCCGGAGTCGGAAAAGCTCGGGAGATTACGGACGTATAGAGGCGGACATGCATCAAAGCCTTATGCTTGGCCTGTGCAGACGATTGAACTATCATATCAGCGCCGGTCTTTATACGCAACAGAAGTCTACCTATTTCGCGGACTTTAGGTATTTCACCCGCAGGAATTTCCCCGATACATGGGATGATCAGATTGGCGGAGTCTTCAATCTACTGAAAGGCGAGTGGTTCAATGCCTCCGATAAGTATATACAAGCACATTTCATGTATGAAAGCCCTTTATCTTATTTAAGGTTCTCCGCATCAACTCCACGAAAAGTTCATGCAAACGGCCTCACGCTATATCCCTCCGAACGCTTTTATCTGAGCCAGCTATGGACACCGGTCTTGCCTAGCTATACGGAAGTCGGATACGGATCGGGAACCATATCTTTAATATCGGATATTCGCCGGATTCGATCGCTGGCATTACCAAAGCATGGGATTCAAGTTTGCCTTCGAGTTATTTCAATAAATCGATAGTGGCGGGCTACCAATATCCCTTTACAGCTCTTTATCCCCTCGGCGTAATCTCGTAAGGAGGATGCTTGGATGATTACCTTTTAGCGGAAGAAGAGGCATGGATAAATGTCAGTTGTCCATCCTTCCAATAGGCAATCCCGACATGCGTCACGTCCAGCCCCTTGATAGAAGTAACAAAACAGAGGATATCGCCATTCTTGATTCCGGACGAACATTCTCGATCTCCTGTTTAGGCACATAATAATGAGGAACGCAGGTTTATCTCCTTTTCCTTATCGGCCATCCTTCGAACCCTTTCCGGATGGTTCTTCAATTGCTTATAGCTATCCGGATGCGTGGATATAAAGATAAATCCAAAGGTAGGGAGGCACCACCGATCTCCCGCCCCATATCTTTCACGATTCCTTTCGCTCGTTCTCATAGAACCAGTCGGTCATATAATGCAAACGATCCGTGTAATCATGGATCGTGCCGTCTCTGTACCGGAGCTGCTGTAAATTCTCACAGAAGTTCTCAAAGGTAGGATTTTCTTCCCACAGGGTGCGGGATAAAGCCAATACGGTCTCCGCGAATGTGGTACAATCCAGTTCCCGCAGATTGACCACCAAGCCCTCCGGCTCCTTTCCAAGGTAGAGGCGACATAAGGAGTCCCCGGAAGAAAAGGGCGGTATGGATCATTAGCTCGTCTAGGGGTAACGACTTCTTAGGTTCCATCTGAGTACAATACCGATCGAAAATAGCACGATCCTCATCCGTACAATACAACTTACGGGATGTATGCTCTTGGGCGTTCACTAAAAACACCATACATACACACATCCAAAACCGAGCAGTATCATTCCCTTCTCATAAGCTAATCCTTTTCGTTTTCAGTAAATCCTCCAATTTCACCAGCTCGTCACGGAATTGGGCAGCCTCGATGAAATCCAGTTTCTTCGCTGCTTCCGTCATCTGTTTGGAGTCCGCTCGATCGCCTTCTCAAGCTGCGTACGGTTCATGTATTGCACGACCGGGTCCGCTACCAAGCTTGGTTCCGGCTCTATATAAGCGTAAGGCTCCGCCGTTTGTTGTTTCTCGGCAAGCATGGATACACTGTTTTCATGACTTGCTTCGAGTAATGCCATGCGCCTCGTTATAAGCCATCTGTTTCTCCCGCCGGCGATTGGTCTCGTCCATGGTCTGCTGCATACTCGCCGTGATCTTATCGGCATAGAAGATAACCTTTCCATTCACGTTTCGGGCGGCGTCCAGCTGTCTGCGTCAAGGATCGGTGGGAACGCAAAAGCCTTCCTTATCCGCATCCAAGATAGCGACCAACGAGACTTCCGGTAAATCCAGCCTCGCGTAGCAGATTGACACCGATCAGCACATCAAACAGGCCATTCCGCAGGTCGTCCATAATCTGTACACGTTCCAAGGTATCTACATCGCTATGTATATAGTTGCATCGTACCCCATGCGGGTCATATACGTAGTCAGCTCTTCCGCCATACGCTTGGTCAAGGTAGTCACCAAGACTCGTTCGTCTTTTGCCGAGCGCTGCGTGATCTCCTCCATCAAGTCGTCGATTTGGTTTAATGAAGGACGGACATCGATAATCGGGTCCAGCAGGCCTGTCGGACGTATCACCTGCTCCACCACCACTCCCTCGCTCTTTATCAACTCGTAATCGGCGGAGTAGCGCTCACATAAATGCCTAGAGGCGTCAACGACTCGAACTCATCGAAGGTAAGCGGACGGTTATCCATCGCCGAGGGCAAACGGAAACCATACTCCACCAAATTTTCTTCCGGGCATAATCCCGCCATACATCGCACGAATCTGCGGGATCGTCACATGGCTCTCGTCTACGACAAGCAGGAAGTCTTTCGGGAAATAATCCAACAGGCAGAAAGGGCGATCACCCGCCGCACGTCCGTCGAAATAACGGGAATAGTTCTCGATACCCGAGCAATGCCCTAACTCCCGGATCATTTCCAGATCAAAGTGACACGTTCATACAGGCGTTTCGCCTCAAAGGGCTTGCCAATCTCCTTGAGGAAATTCACCTGCGTACCCAGATCCACATCGATCTGGCCGATCGCCATATTGATACGCTCTTGCGTAGTCACGAATAAATTAGTAGGATAAATATTCAACTCATCCTGCTCATCATACTCCTCGCCTGTCAATGGATTGAATGAGGAGATACGGTCTATCTCATCATCCCAGAACTCGATACGATACGCCATACCATCGAAAGTCTCGATCGCCGGGAAGATATCCACCGTATCGCCATTCACGGAAACAGCCGCTTTGAACTCCAGCTTATTATTCACGTACAAGGCGTCTACAAACCGGCGCAACAACTTATCCCGGTCGATACGCATACCCCGTTCCAGATGCGTCACTTTCTCGGCGAATGCCGTAGGATCCGCCATACCATATAAGCAGGATACGGATGAGACCACGATCACGTCCTTACGACCCGACAATAAGGAAGCCGTGGCCCTCAAACGCAGCTTATCGATCTCCTCATTGATCGCCAAATCTTTCTCTATATAGGTATCGGTAGAAGGTAGATAGGCCTCCGGCTGATAATAATCATAATAAGAGACAAAGTACTCTACCGCATTATTTGGGAAAAACGCTTTAAACTCACTGTATAACTGAGCGGCAAGCGTCTTATTATGGCTGAGTATCAAGGTTGGTCTCTGAACTTCCTTTATCACGTTAGCGATCGTAAACGTCTTACCAGAACCGGTAACACCTAAAAGTGTTTGAAAGGAACGCCGCTCTTGATCCCTTCCGACAATGCCGCAATCGCCTCGGGTTGGTCACCCGTGGGACTGAACGAAGACGATATTTCAAAATTCATTCTTTATCCGATCTGTTGTTTAGGCATTATTAACCATAATATAATGTAGAGCAGTATACCGAATCCGGCGAAAAGAACCATCAATACCCATACGATCCGTACGATCGTCGGATCGATATCCAAGTATTCCGCAAGACCGGCACAAACACCCCTATCATCTTATTATTCGAACGAGTCAATCTTTTCTTCTCTTCCATTATCCTCTATTTTAACAATTAGACAGTATACACGCAAAGATAATTTTTCCCTCTAATAAAATAACAACTCCTGTCGATAATTCTTACAAATACGACAATGCCCATTGCAGGCTCTTTATAATGGGCATTATAAAGCACTTACAATGGGCATTCAACACCGCTTACAATCGTGATTAAGCGGCCTATCGATCCAGCAACTCTTGCAAATATTTACGAGTTTGGATCACATAATCATGGCGGGTACCATTCAGCTCACATTCAATTGTTATCGCACCCTTGAATCCTTGTTTTTCAACTCGGCAATCACTGCGGGAAAATCTACATCGCCCGTAGGGATCGGTACCTCATGGCCCAGCTCATACGGATTGTTAGGATCCGGATACTTGCCATCCTTCGCATGGAACTCTTTAATCAAGTTACCAAACAACTTGACCGCATCCAGGAGTTCGACTTGCCATACATTAGTAAATTCGCCAAATCACAATTGATAAACAAATTACCCGTACCGATATCCCGGATCGCACGAATCAAAGTGATTGGTGTCTCCTGCCCAGTCTCGAAATAAATCAAGACATTACGCTCCTTCGCATAAGTAGCCAAGCCACGCATCACCTCAATGAAATCCTTATACTGCGCCGAAGACGGATCCTCTGGAATAAATCCAAAATGCGAGTGCATAGCCGGAATACCAGCCTGTACACAAAATCGATCATTTTACGGTATAAGTCCAACTTCTCGAAACGCTCATCGATAGGTACCAGGCCGATCGTAGCCGGTCCTTGACGAAAATTCCACGTACTTTTACTTCCCGGCACACCAACCAACGTAGTTACCCGGATCCGGTGCTTCTCGGAAGCGGCCTTCACCTGCTCCGCCAATTCCTTCGTGAATCTTTTTCACTATAATTTAACTCACAAGAACCAAAGCCCTGCTCATGCAGGGCTTTGAAACTCTTATCTATATCGCGTACATCATATTGGATGACACCGATCGTGATCTGTTCCTGCGCCTTCACGCCGGACAAATCAAGGCCATAGCCACCACGTACGCCCATATATATTTCCTAATGTTCATATTCCTTATTATTCAATCTAAGAATCAATCAATTATTGTTCCATAGTCGGATTGAACGTACCTCCCAATTATTATTCTGCTCCAAATTCGGGTTCTCGTCCAAGTAAGTTTTCTTGATCGGGAAGAAATAGAAGCTTTCCTCGATCACGAACTGGCGCTCAGCTGCCTCCGTATAAGGAACTTGATGGATTACGTAGCGAAAATCACCGGTAGTCAACTCATTCTTGGGATCCGGTCGCGAAGCGACGTTCAAGTCCATATCCGAGCCATCCGGGTTGACTGCGATCGCCTCGATACCATGTTTCGTCCAACCGGCCAACATCATCATATTACGCGTACGGCGCAAGTCCCAGAAACGATGTCCCTCATAGCACAGCTCGATATGACGTTCATCCAAAATCGCCTGACGGATCTCCTCACGGCTACCAACCTTCAAGCCATACAAACCATCCGCCCCTGCCTCTATACCCGCACGCTTACGGATCTGTTTCAACAAATCGATAGCTACATCAGAATGTCCGTTCTCATTAGCGGCCTCCGCATAGATGAACATCACTTCGGCAAAGCGCATCAAGATATAATCAATATCGAACGTCATCACCTTGTCTTGTGTCAAGGAAAGATCAGACACTTTGTAATTATACATTCCAGAGAAAATATCATTGTTGGCCGCATTGACACCCGCATTCGGATTGACACCATATTGATCGTCTGCGTTTCACACCCAAGGCGTTATACATACGGTTGTCGGCAGATCTACCAGCTACCGGCCATTCGCGTCCGTTATACAAACAAGCCCTGTTGAAACGCGGATCGCGATTCTTCCAGAAAGCCTTCAGCAAAGCCTGCTCGTCACCTACGTAATACTTGCCCGTAGGATCGTCGTAACGCTTACCATCCAACATCGGGAAATCCTTTACGAATTCCCAAGTAGGATTATGATAAGGTTTATCACGGCTCACAGAAGCCGGACGCGTACTCATACTCCCAAGTAGCGACACGGTTCGGATTTGAATAAATAACCGGGAAGATAACCTCCGGACCTCTTTCTTGCAACCAAATATCCGCCGGATTCTCTGTCAACGCGATGCCATTCTGCACACAAAATCATACGCCTCCTTAGCCGCCACGTAAGCCTCTTTCCAGTATGCGTTATCATACATACGTTTCGGATTGAACTGAGGAGAAGCTTTCAGTAACAAGGTCTTTGCTTTCCAAGACTTTGCAAAACACTGGTCTATACGCCCATAATCACTGGAACTACCAGCTATTTTGGCAGGCAACAAGGAAATCGCATGATCTAAATCCTCTATCATAAACTGGAAACATTCCGGCGTAGAGTTACGTTTCACGTACAAATCATCCTTATCTTTATCTTGCGGCACTTTCAAATAAGGTACGCCACCATGATGCAACACCATCCAATAATACATATAGGCACGCATGAAATAGGCTTGTCCCAACATGAAATCCACAGCTTTCTTATCCTCTATCACGCTAGACTCCAGTTTAAAGATCGCCTCATTGATGTGGCGGATCTTGGTATAGTCCCATTTTTATAACTATCCCCAGTCTCCGTGATCGTACCCAAATACCAAGGAATGCCCGTCACTTGATCCGAATTTTGGTCGGCAGAAACACTCCAGCCCTCAAAACACTCCTCATACAGATTGTTCACGTACGCCTGAGCCAGGTTAAGGTCTCCCAAACCATAGACTCATCGTAGGTCTCTAGGTTGTCGATATCCAACGTGTCACAGCCTGTTGTCATTCCACCTAACAGAAAGGCCGCACTAATTATCGCGATTTAAATTGAATCATTTTCATATCTTCCTATATTATATTTAGAATGAGAAATTAAGACCAAAAGAGAACGTTCTCATCAAAGGATAAGAATCATAATATTCTTGTTCCGGATCCAAGAACTCGGTCACAGCTGAAATACAGAACAAGTTAGTAGCATTCGCAAATACCTGAGCATGCGTGATTCCTAACGGACGAAGAATAGCCATAGGCAAATCGTAACCAATATTTAGATTCTTCAAACGCAAATAAGCGCCATTGCGCATCCAGTAACTCGTATTACCCGCTCCAGACTCATACCAACTCGTGCCCGTGATACGTGGATAAACCCCATCCGGATTAAGTTCCGATCATACACCTTATCACTCGTCCAAATCGGGAAATAAGGACGAATCGTACCACCATGTTGATAGAAACCTCCATCTACGCCACCTACGAAGCGATCATATTTTCCGACCCCTTGAAAATGCACATCCAGCGTGATTCCCTTCCACTTGATACTACCGCCAAAACCATAATTGATACGTGGCGTACCATTCTCACTCAACAAATTATACTCATCATTGCTATCAATACGTCCGTCCGGTCCCTCCGAGTAGCCATCGCCTCTCGTATCCTTATACAAGATACCACCCAGATAAGGATCCCGTCCGAATTGCTTGAAACCTTTCGCCTTCAAGGCTTCCACCTCTGCCGGATCCGTCAGCAAGTGATCGGCGATCAGGCCCGTCAAGATTCCCTCAGCCTTACCCTGTTTTGACAACGCATGCAGGTTACCCCTTCTCGATAAGTGGCATCCTCATCCAATACATCCCAACGATCACGAGCGAATCCCAGATTCAAGTAGGCAGAGTAAGTAATCTCGCCATTCGCGGCCTTATCCATCCAAGTCAGAGAACTCACCGCCTCGCCAAGAACGCTCGGCATAGTTTTCCGGAGCCAAAGCCTGTCCGTACGTGCTTGGGAGTGTCACCGTACGCGGTCCGAGGATATCTACCTCTTTCCGATAAAAGGCATCGAACGTTCCAGACAAACGATTATTGAAGAAACCAAAATCCAAACCACCATTATAAGTAGTTGAGGTTGCCCATGTCAAGGCATAGTTCGAGTCGCTCCAGCCACAATCGTATTTGCCAAGTTATTACCAAAGATATATTTTTCACCCAATTGATACTTTTGCAAATAAGAGAACGCATCCACCTTGTCAATCGGGTCCTTGCTCAAATCCATATCATTACCCGTCGTACCATAAGAGGCACGGATCTTCAAATTACTCAACCAATCAGATGTCGGCTCCATGAAAGACTCTTGGTGATACGCCATGCGGCAGATACAGAGGGGAAGAAGCCCCAACGCTTACCGTCTGGGAAAAGGGTATTACCATCGTAACGGAAAGAAAATTCTGCTATATACTTGATCAAATGTATAATTGAAACGGCCGATCCAAGAAAGGCGCCCTCCGTTCTTCTCCTTCGCCTCGCCCCAGCGTCGCAAAGCATCGGATGAGTAGTTGAACATCTGGTCTAAATTCGTAAGCGGAGACTCACCTTTGATACCTCCTCGCCACCATTAGATGCCTGCTCGAATACCACCATGGCTGCCACATCATGCTTACCGAACGTATTGGCATAATTCACGAACCAGTTGAATTGCTCGGTCCACAATTGTTTAGTCTTATACTCCAGATTCTCGTAATTCTGCGAGAAGTTGAAGGTATTATATTCATTCAAATTCAATGGAGCCGGCAAAACGATTGCCTTGCGGATCCGCTTGCTGGAATTTATAGTTTTTCTGGAAGGTCATAAAGCGCTTCCGGTTGTAATCGTGGCCTAGATAAGAGGCCATCACTTTCGTGCTCAAACCTTTCGTTATGAAATCAAGGTTGATATTGAACGAAACGATACCGTTCAAATTACGCCGACGTGTCTTCAAATAACGGTTTCCAACCACTTGATCCACGGGATTCCATCCCTGCCAAGAGCCATAGTCTTGATAGATCGGATAATCCGTGATGGTGTTAGCGGGCGTTCCGTCTAAGTAAGAGTAAAACGGCGTTGTCTTCATTGCGTTGAAGGTACAACGATATAAATCGTACACCGATTGGTCGTCATCGTCAGAGAAAGGCCAGTAGAAACGCTTATCGTTCGATTGATTCGCATCCAAGTTCACATTCATGGTTATATACTTGGTCAAATCGACAGAAAGGTTCGAACGTAAGGAGAATTTCTTATTCTCCAACGACACATACGATCCCTCCTCGGCCAAGAACGATCCCATCACATAATACTTTACCTTATCCGTACCACCGTTCACGCTCAAGGAGTGTTTCGTATTCCAGGGATTCTGCCAAATATAATCGTTCACGTTATAGTTGATCTTATTATCACGGAAATAGGCATACTCCTCCTCGCCATTAGGAAGCGGCGTACCTTGGAAACGAGCTACCGCATTCTGGTAGTCCAAATCATCAATCGCATCCCAACGGTCGGCAAACAATTCCTGAGTCGGTTTACTAAACGCATAAGAACCTTGGTAATTAAATATCGGTTTTTGTTTTCGTTCCTCCCTTAGTCGTTACCAACACGACACCATTTCCAGCAGCGGAACCATAGATTGAGGCGGTAGCCGCATCTTCAAGAAGCTCATTTGGTCTATTTCATAAGGTTCCAATAAGTCGAAAGCCTCTTTATCGCGAATCACCCCATCAATAACGAACAAAGGATCACCGAATCCTCCACGCATACGAATCTCGGATTTAGCCCCATCAAACCAGAGTTGCCCGTGATCGTAGCTCCGGAGCACGTCCGGCCAAAGAGTTTGAAAGGTTTGTACTCGGGATCACAGATAGATCATCCGCTTTCACGTTCGATATAGACCCGGTCATGTTCACTTTTTCTGCACGCCATAACCTACGACAACGACCTCATCCAACTTCTGCGTATCCTCTTCAAACGGATTTCCAACGTACTTTTCCCTGCCACAGGAATCTCACGGTCTAGATATCCGATATAAGAAACCACCAAGATTGCGTTTTCAGGAACATTGATTAACGTAAACTTACCATCCATATCGGTAATCGTACCGTTTGTCGTACCTTTACAAGAATGTTTGCACCAATCACTGGTATACCGGCTTCATCAATAACGGTACCCGTCAATCTTATATCATTCTGATTTACAGAATAATTATGGGGTATTTTGTACACCATACAACGGAGAGAACGCTCCTAACGCTAAAGCACCGTTGCTAAGTAATATTTATTATTCATAAAACTAGATTTAAGTCTCTTTTACACTTGAATTATACTAAAAATTCTTTTCAAAACATCTCATCTGAATGAGATTACCCACACACTGTTCTATCCATCTCTCACCATATCTAAAATTTAAGATTTATTCATTAAACATCAAGGTTAACTTGCCTCAAAATCTTGTTTGCATTGAGAAGCATTTTTCTTTTCACCGCAAATATAAATAAAATCATAAAACAAACAACACGATCAGGTTCCGCCAACATCCATTCAATAATTCAATCCGAACTACAAATAGACTATAGATTGAACCAATAATTCATTTTGATCATGAACGTATTTGTAGCGGGAGTCCCACATACGATCCAGATTACTTCCCAGCCGGAGGAGTACCAGTTGTCCCGGTTAGACATCCGGTGTTCCCATACGAAATAAAGCGTGGAACCGGGCAAGTATTCCCAGCGGGCTACCAAGTTGGAACGAAACTCGTTAAACCTAAAATCAGGGTTCCTAAAGGCATCTGCCCAGCTCCCTCCCCGATGGTATAGACTCCATCCGCATAAGTCAATTGATCCGGATCAATACGTTGGAAACGGTTCTCAAAGGTATGCGACTTCGTATCCGCCGCTAATTTAAAATCATCGTATTTAGCGATGGAGGTGAACGGGGCACCATAAAATTGAATGGAAATATCGGGGGTCACGTTCACTTGTAATTTCAGCGTGAGGCCATAGGTCTTCTGATCCATGTGGCCCATGACATAATAATAAGGGGCCAAGCTACTCGAGCTAAGCGGACTCGTCGTAGCCACATATTGCATCTCATCCGTATTCCACGCATAATCCAGTTGACCGGACAAATAGACATGGTTTCCCAAGCGGAATGTCAAGCTCGGCGAGATCGTATTGAAGCGATTTCCCTCGAAATTATGATCGCCCTCGTATTTGAGCATGAACATCATTCGTTTCGCCTTATCGGTATTGAACTTAGCGGAAGTTAAGAAATAAGAACCGAAGCGAACATCCGGTCCCCCTCGCAGCAAGCGGCTATCCAGCCAATTCAAGCAAAGGTTTCCTTGACATCCCATTCATACCGGTTCATCGTCATACTTTGCCAACGCAAAGAAGCGTTGTTGCTAAAGGAGTACCGCCGTAATTCCACATATTCTTTGGGACAGGGTAAAGGCGTTGTACCGGAATATCTTCCAGATATCGGTCTGCCGATACATGATCTCCGTCTCATTCATCAGATAATCTGTCTCCTTCATATATCCCATATCATTCAAGTCGAAACCGGGTGACGACCAAGTAAAGGTCTCCGAGAGTTCCATTTGGCGTTTCCTTTCCGTCCCACTTTCACATAACCACCCGTTCCGGTCAGGGAGCGACGGGTAGGATCCACCAGATAATCGGCGGAGGAAGCCTTTGATAATAATGCGCCACGCTATTCTGCAAAGCCGTGATCGCCCGGCGCTACCATGCAAGGAACTCAACATTCCCTTTACATCTATATAATAAAGGCGATTCTTGAAATACTGGGTAAAGTCAATACCCGCCGTGAAAGCGTTACGCACCATGAAATCCTCCAGATAAGGCTGATCCAAGGCACGGTTTACCGAAGTCACCATACCGCCCAGCAAGGTATTCCCCTTCCAGTTCTTTTGCACACGGGCCACGGTATAGTTTGTCAAAGGCTCCACGACTTCCACATCCTCCACCCCGTTACGGGTAACCTTGAGGAGGAACGTGCCGTTACGCTCTCGATCACTCCGATCGTCAAGCCCGTTTATTCGTACCCGTCAGTTTCAAAGCACCAATAATCGGCACATTCTCTTTCGTCTCGGCATAACTGCCTACATTGTCTATACCCGTGGCGTATAAGAGGAGAGGCGCCGATCCTACGGGTATAAAACATCATATCGCTACCGTTCGCAAAATCCAAGATATGTTTTCCTTCCAAGAAGAAGGGCGTTTCTCATCGTAAAACGTCTCGTAAGCCGTAAGGTTCATTACGGAGGGTCCAACTCCACTTGTCCGTAATCCGGATTGATCGTCATATCCAACGTATAATCCGAGAGGGCGAACTTAGCGTCCAAGCCCACGTTTCCTCCCCAGCTATGCCCTTTTGATAAGGGCTGCCGTCTATCCGGGTTCCTGCCTGTATTTACCCATTACATACGGCAAGAACTCGATGCCGCGGCTTGGGAACAGAGTCCATGCCGCTCATGTTTCCGAACGAAAGACATGTCCATTATTCTTCAAGGGAATCATGCTCCAATTTTGCACCTCGTTATTCCTACGTATGATACGGCGTACGTGCAAGCCCCAAACGCCATCCTCCGATTGCTGGTTATAGCGCAACTGGCTGAACGGGATACGCAGCTCGGCGGTCCAACTGGAATCCGCCGATCAATATGCGTCCGGCCCTCCCAAACGGCGTTCCAGCTCTTATTGACATCCAACTTGTCGGTAACGATTAAATCGGTCTTATTCCCTCCCAGATTGATATTAAATTCCGGCGCCGCCCGATAATCATGGTAGGTATCGAAAGCGACACTGATCAAATCGCCCAGACTATTATCATCCCGGTTCCCGATAAAACGGTTCATCTTATCCGGCACGGCGTCCTTACAATACACGCCTATATAGATATATTTATCATCATAGAAAAGTTTCACCCGGGTCGGAGATTGGGTGATCGCCCGCTCATAGGGGATAATCTGTACGAAACGATCCGACCATTCGCCTTGCTTCGTCCAAAGTCCTCATCCAGCTTACCGTCAATCGTAGGTTTCACTTCCGATACTTTCCGGATATTATAGGTACGCTTATAAGCTTTCTCAAAGGGACGATCGAATCTTGCTGGGCTTCGCACAACAACGAGATTCCTAAAACACGAGTAGAGTCAGATATTTCATAATGGTCTAGACTATAAGATAACAATAAGCCTCAAAGATAAGCACTTCTTTCAGAAAGAACACATCTTCCTTAGATTTATCGCAACGAAGCCGAAGGCATACGATATCAAGTACTCACTGCACCCCGTTTTGCAGTATTACTGCGACACGTGCAGCGCTACTGCAACCGGCGTGCAGTAACACTGCAATGCGGGTTGCAGTACAATAACAATAGCGTCACGATAAAATCAACAACCGCCTCCCAACGCCCGGTATAGCAATATCTTCTTCCGGCATAAATCGGTGACGATATCGATATGCTCCAGCTCGCTATCCAGATAACGCTCCTCGGCGGAAAGAACCTCCAAGAAACCGGTATAGCTTAATTGGAACATCTCGCCGGCATTCACCACGGAACGTTGGTGGGCAAGGGATTCTTTCTCTTTCAAGCGGATACGCTCCGTTTGGGTCTGGCTGGCGCAATAGAGATCGAGCACCTCGGTGTAAGCGTTCAAAGCGGTCTCGTGGTATTGGGATAAAGCGATACGCTGGGAAGCCTTCGCCTCGTTCCACATCGAACGGATCTCATTGCGGCGGAAGATAGGCGCCGTGATACCCGCCGCCAAGTCGTACACCAAAGAGGCCGGCGAATGAAACCACTTACCCACATCAAACGCATTGAAACCGCCACTGGCGCCAAGCACCAACGAGGGATAAAGCTGCCTTCGCCGCTATCACATCCGCCTTGGAGGCGATCAGCTCCATCTCGGCGGAACGTACATCCGGACGCAACGTCAAGAGGTTCGCCGGAATCCCTTCCGACAAGGGAACCGGCAACTTACGCAACTCATCGAATCCCATCCGGCGAATCTCGAAAGGGAAAACACCAACAGGCAGGCGATCGCTCGCTCCTTCTCACCGATCAACTGATCGTTTTCCAGCAACTTACTCTCGATCGACAGCACACGGGCATAAAACTGATCGACCGCCAACTGCGTCTCCGCCCCTTCCTTCTTCAACTGGCGGGTCAGCTCATGGGAACGACGGGCACTGGCCAGCGCGTTCCGCAACACCTCCTTACGCCGGTCCAAGCCGATCAACTCATAATATTGAATCGCCAAATCGGAGATCAACATCGACTGGGCAAAACGGGTAGCCTCCACGGAAGCCATCCAGCGAGCGGCGGCGGCCTGCTTCTTCCGGGTCAGTTTGCCCCAGATATCCGCTTCCCATTGAAAGCTCAAGCTCAAGCCGAAATCCCGGTAAGGGTCCGGTATATGCTTATCTTTTGGCAAAGAAGGCACGTTCGTCTCGCTATTCCCCACACCATCCATCGTATATTCACCGAAACGGTTCACGGAGGCTCCGATGTTCAAATTCACGTCCGGCAGCAAAAGCCCTTTCGCCCGCTGCAAGGCCGCGCGGCTCATGGCGATGCGCTCCATGCTCTGCCGGAAGGAATGGTTATTGCGTAAAGCCACATCCACATAGCCTCGCAATAAGGTATCTTGGAAAAGACATCCCACGACAGCGGTTTCACGAACGTAGTGTCGTTCATTCCCATCTCGCCGGATTCCGGAAGCGAGATCCGCTCGTCCATCGATAGCTCGGGAGTCTTACAACCGGCCAAAGCAATCAGAGCCAAGGCGCAGCCTATCATTATATATCTCATCTTATCAATACACATACTCGTCTTCTTTAATTTGCTCTCTTTTCTCTTTTAAAATAAGTAGCCAGCGACTCGAAGATCACGTAAAGCCCCGGATCAAGAAGATACCGACAAACGTACCGATCAACATACCTCCGGCCGCCGCCGTACCGATCGAACGATTACCCAAGGCACCGGCTCCCGAGGCGATCGTCAACGGATCAAGCCGCTGATAAAAGCGAAGGAGGTCATTAGGATCGGCGCAAACGACTGGTAGCCCTTGAATAGCGGCCCCATCACGCTGATACCTTCCTTACGGCACTGGTTCGCCACCTCGATAATCAAGATCGCGTTCTTTCCCAGCAAACCGATCAACATCACCAACGCCACCTGCGCGTAGATGTTATTCTCCAGCCCTACCACGTACAGCAAGAAGAACGAGCCGAACACACCCGCCGGAAGCGACAGGATGACCGGAAGCGGAAGCAATAAAGCTCGTATTGGGCGGCAAGCAACAGATAGACGAATGCCAAACAAATAGCGAAAATCACCAATGTTTGCCCACCGGACTCATTCTCCTCCTTCGCCACACCGGACCATTCGGTATCGTAACCACGGGGCAATACCTCGGAAGCGATCTCCTCGACAGCAGCCAAAGCCTCACCCGAGCTGACACCGGGCGGCCTCGCCGGTAATCATGGCCGAGGTAAACAGGTTGTAACGGGTAATCTGGCTCGGGCCATACACGCTCCATCGTCATGAAGTTGGAGTAAGGCACCATATTCCCCTCCTTATTCTTAGCATACAGGCTGAACAAATCCTCCGGATTCATACGATACTCCGGCGCCGCTTGCAACATGACCTTGTACATCTGGCCGAAACGGACGAAGTTGGAGGAATAGAAACTACCTACATAGGATTGCAAGGTTTCCATGGACTCGTTCACGTTGATGCCTAGCTTAGCCGCCTTCGCCAAATCCACCCGGAGCAGATATTGCGGGAAATTCGGGTTGAAGCCGGAAGTGACACCGGTCAGGCGAGGATCAGCGTTCAGCTTCGCCACGAAGTTCTTGGCGACCTCATCCAGCTCGGCGAACGTACCGGCGGTCTTATCTTGCAGACGAAGCTCGAAGCCACTCGCGTTACCGAATCCCGGAACCGTAGGCGGTAGGAAGAACTGGATGTCCGCATCCTTGATATGGGCGACACGATCGGCGTACACGCTCATCAACTCCGCCGCTGTCTGCTCCCGTTGATCCCAAGGGGTCAGGTTAATCATACCCATACCGAAGCTGGCACCCTCCGTCTCGGTCATCAAGCTATAGCCGGCCAAGGTAGAGATCGTCTCCACCTCTTCCAACGGCAACAAAGCCGCTTGCACCTTGTTCAAGGCCGCTTCCGAACGCTCCAAGGTAGCTCCGGGAGGCGCATCTACGTTCACATAGATCATACCTTGGTCCTCGTTCGGGATAAAGCCGGAAGGCAACACGAACGTCATGCCCCACGTGGCCAGACAGAAAGGATCAAGGTTGCGTACGTCAGCATCCGACGGTTCAAGAACCATCTTAAATTCAAGCGATAACGACGCTCCAAGAAATCATAACGGCGGTTAAAGCCCTCGAAGAAACGAGTCAGAAGGCCCTTCTTCGCCTTTTCGAATGAGATACCGGCTTCAGTAACAAGGCGCAAAGAGCCGGAGACAACGTCAAGGCGTTCACGCCGGAGATCACGATCGCCACAGCAAGCGTCAATGAGAACTGGCGATAGAAGATACCCACCGTACCATCCATGAAACCGACCGGGATAAACACGGCGGACATCACCAGCGTAATAGCGATAATCGCCCTCCGATCTCACCGATCGCCTTTTCGTCGCCTTCAACGGGGCAGCTTCTCGTTGTGCATCTTCACGTGGACCGCCTCTACCACCACGATCGCGTTATCCACCACGATACCGATAGCAAGCACCAAGGCGAACAAAGTCAGCATATTGATCGAGAAACCCAGCATCTGCATAAAGAAGAACGTACCGATCAACGATACCGGAACGGCGATAGCGGGTATCAACGTAGACCGGAAATCCTGCAAGAAAAGATACACCACGATAAATACCAAGATAAACGCCTCCAGCAAGGTCTTGAGCACGACCGATATGGAAGCGTCAAGAAACGGGATACGTCGTACGAGATATTATATTCCATACCCGGGGCAAACGTCGTTTCCTTCAATTCCTCCATCTTCGCCTTGATCTGCTGGATCACCTCACGGGCGTTCGAGCCCGGACGCTGCTTGATCATGATAGAGGCCGAGGGCTTTCCGTCCGTCATGGAGATCATATTATAATCCTCGGAATCAAACTCGATCGTAGCCACGTCTTTCAGGCGAAGCACGGAACCGTCCGGCAGGGCTTTCAAGACGATCTCGCCATATTCCTCCGGCGTGCTGAACTTACCGCTATACTGCAAGACGTATTGCAATTGCTGCGGGATCTTGTCGGAGCTGATACCCGTCTTACCCGGCGCCGCCTCGATATTCTGCGAGCGGATCGCCTCCGTAACCTCTTGCGGCGACATATTATAAGCCGCCAACCGGTTCGGGTTCAGCCATACACGCATCGCATAGTCGCGGCTACCCATGATCTCCACGAATCCACGCCATCGATGCGCTTCAACTCACGCAAGATATTGATATCGGCAAAGTTATATACGAATTTCTCCGTATGGGTACTATCCGAGCTCATGATGTTCAGGTACATCAACATACTGTTTACCTCCTTCTCCGTAATCACGCCGGCACGGATCACCTCTTCCGGAAGCTCATCCAGCACGGTGGTCACACGGTTCTGCACATTCACGGAAGCTACGTCCGGGTCGGTACCGACCTTGAAATAGATCGTAGTCAAGGACATACCGTCGTTCGTACAAACAGAGGTCATATAGGTCATTCCGGGCACGCCGTTGATAGCACGCTCCAGCGGGTCGCCACCGTTTTCGCCATCACGTCGGCGTTCGCTCCGGTATAACGGGCGGTAACGGTAACGGATGGGGCACGATATCCGGGAATTGGGTGATCGGCAAGGAGTTGATCGCCAGCAATCCCAAGAGACAATTACCACCGGATCACGCCCGATAAGATAGGGCGTCTGATAAATATTTCAAACATAGGGCTTACTTATTATTCTCGATTTCGTTAGACGATTCCAATTGGCGACGGATCGTGGCTCCATCTACCATATCGGGATTGATAGTCATGCCGTCCGTGATCATCTGAACACCCTCGTAGACGATGACGGTCTGGTCCGGCAAATCCTGTGTCACGTAATAAGAACCGTGGCGGGCCAACGGCTCGAAGCTACGTACGCTCACCTTTCCATCTTCCGCTACCGTATATACATAGGTAAAATCCTGTATCTCGAAAGTGGATTGCTGAGGAACCAAGACCACGTTCTCCATCTTGGTCAGCATCCGGATCTTACCGGATACGCCATGTCGCAGCAAACGTTCCGGGTTCGCAAAACGGGCACGGAAAGCGATCGATCCGGTACCCGCTCAAAGTCGCCCTCCACGGTCTCTACCTTCCCTTTATACCGATAGGTGGATTGGTCGGAAAGGATCAGCTCCAGATTATTATACTCCGGCTGGTCGATACCGCTCAACTGCGTCCGTTTATATTCCAGATACTCCTTCTCGTTGATCTTGAAATAGGCGAACATATCCGATACGTCCGTCAAGGAGGTCAATAAGCTGCTCGGCGTAACCAAACTTCCCACCTTAAAGGGGATGCGGTCCACGTATCCCTCGAAAGAGCCGTGATCGTCGTGTACGAGAAATTAGTCTCCGCACGTTGCAAACGGATTTGGCCTGTTGCACCTGCAAGCGTGCCACGTCCGCCTCGGCCATCGCCTGCTCCAGACGAATCGGCGAGATGATATCTTTCTCCACCAAACGCTTGATGCGGTCTACCTCTACCTCCGCCATCTTCAACTCGGCTTGGGCCTGTTTGTGATTGGCTTGCGCCTCTTTCACCTCCTCGTACAATTCCGCCGAGGAAAGCTTGAAAAGCACCTGCCCTTTCTTCACGTGCTCGCCCTCATCTACAAGGACGGCCTCCACGAACCCTTCCACTTTCGGTTTCACCTCTACGAACTGTACGGCTTGTACATCCGCTACATAGGACTGCGGCACCTCGATCGTGGTCGTGGTTAACCGCATCACCGGCGTATGATCTTTCTTCCCGGACTTTTCTCCCGGTTTGGCTACAAGATACCCATACACAAGCCGTTAAGCATAGTAAGGGTAAATAGTTAGAAAACAATTTTATCCTCATAAAACTTATAGATTTATAATTATTTGAATACGACGAAAAGCACATAGGCGAATCACCCCATGCGCGACAATAAGAAACAGGTAAGTTCTACTAAATCAGATAGGAACAGAACCAAACGAAATTCTGTGCTTTGTGTAGGTTATAAAATAAAGGAAGCTTGGCGCATTGCCGTAGTTCCAAGGAATGAATTAATTCATGTAAATCCAGAATCGTAAACAAGTCCCATATCAAATCGATCTCCAAGGCTCGGATTTGCACTTGCTCCTGACGTACCGTTCGCAAGGAGGCGTTATCGTCAAAATCCAACAACACATCGGGTGCCTCTTTATCGACTATTTCCATCGAGGTAGTGGTAATATTCTCCGGAAAGAAATCGCTTCCAATGGAATAAAACTGTAACAGCACCAACATGATCATAAGCATGATACGCTGGTGAAACCAAAACGATTATTCACTGTTACATTTAGCATCTTTTATCTAATGGAGGCGCAAAGATAAACAATCTTTTGGGAAGAAAAACATTTCACCCGCATACGAGTATTGGTATCGCCCACGCCGGTATAGGCATGAGGCGATGCCGGTATAGGCGTAGGGCTACACCAATACCGACACAGGCTCACGCCTATACCAGCACTTAAATATATGCTTTTACCTTCTCCCGATCCGTTTGCACCGTCTCGAATTCGGAGGACACGATACTGCTTCCCATCGGGACATTCTCATTGCGGTATTCCATTTTACTATATACGATACTTCGGGCGGACGTATGAAACTCTTTCGCTCCTGTCTCCGCCTCTATTTTCCCGATATTATTCTCACGTACGCCACATCCCGGCATGATGATGATCCGTCCGTCCGCACGTTTCACCAGCTCGGCGATCAAGGGGATTCCTTTCACGGCATCCGATTGCTGGCCGGAGGTCAAGATACGGTCGCATCCCAACTCGATTAGCTGCTCCAACGCAGTGAATGGGTCCCGGCAAACATCGAAAGCACGATGACAAGTTACGGACAGAGGTTTTGCCGCCTCGATCAAGCGCCGCATCAAGGGTACATCGATATCCCCGTCTTTCGTAAGACAGCCGAAAACGACGCCATGCACTTTTAGCTCCTTGCACAGTTCTATATCAATAGCATGGATTGTACCTCGGCTTCCGTATACGAAATCACCGCCTCTCGGACGGATAATCACATTGATATCGATCTTGGAAGTCAGAGCCTTCGCCGTCTTGATCTCTCCATAACTAGGTGTAGTTCCCCTTCGGGTATCCCGGCGCAAAGCTCTACACGGGTAGCGCCTCCCGCCTCCGCCTCCACACAGCTCTGGGCGGAGTTCGCATATCTCAATAATTCGTTTCATGTTTATTTAGTATTGTTGACGTACAAAATTACATAAATATCACCACTTGCTCAACAGAACCACAAATAACTATCCGATACCATTAAAACACCTCTATTATGGATTAACAAAATAAAACAGAACTGTCACCTTTACTATCAAAAGGCAGCAAATTCGTATCTCCTTATCTATCTATGCCTTAGAAATTTGACTATAGCTTTCTGATTCGTCCAAATAAGAAACAAATTGGTCTATTTCGGAACTACAGCTAAATAGTTTAATGTTTAACTAATCTTAAAAGACACAAAAGTTCTATTTTCAAGGATCGAAACGCCATAAAACGTAATATTGCAACGACATTTTAATAGGTTAAGATAAATAACAAATAGGCTTTATGGGAGAAATAAAAGGCTATATCTCACAGGTTATCGGCCCGGTAGTGGATATCCACTTTGATTATGGGACAGAAGAAACAGTAACCCTCCCCGTATCCACGACGCCATGGAGATTTCCCGCCCAAACGGAAAGATCTTGATCGTCGAAGTTCAGCAACACATCGGGAAAACACCGTCCGTACCGTAGCGATGGATACGACCGACGGATTGAGACGAGGCATGGAGGCCGTGTCATACGGAATGCCCATCACCATGCCGACCGGCGACCAAGTCAAAGGACGTTTAATGAATGTCACCGGCGACCCTATCGATGGCATGGCCCAGCTTACTAAAGACGGGGCTCTTCCCATCCATCGTGAGCCTCCTAAATTCGAGGATCTGACAACGACCCAAGAGGTCTTGTACACGGGTATTAAAGTAATCGATTTATTGGAACCTTACGCCAAAGGAGGCAAGATCGGACTTTTCGGAGGAGCCGGAGTCGGCAAAACGGTATTGATCATGGAATTGATCAACAACATCGCAAAGAAAAACAACGGATTCTCCGTCTTCGCCGGTGTGGGTGAACGTACACGTGAAGGAAATGACCTATTGCGTGAAATGATCCAATCCGGTGTCATCCGATACGGCGAGGAGTTTAAGAAGAGTATGGAGGCAGGCAACTGGGACTTGTCGAAGATCGATTACGATGAATTGGCTAAGTCGCAGGCTACCTTGGTATTCGGGCAGATGAACGAACCGCCGGGCGCCCGCTCGTCCGTGGCCTTATCCGGTTTGACGATCGCCGAATCCTTCCGTGACAAAGCCTCTGAGGGAGAAAGAAAAGATATATTATTCTTCATCGATAATATCTTCCGTTTCACCCAAGCCGGTTCCGAGGTTTCCGCCTTGCTGGGGCGTATGCCTTCCGCCGTAGGTTACCAACCGACATTGGCCACGGAAATGGGAGCTATGCAAGAGCGTATCACTTCAACCAAGAAGGGCTCCATCACCTCCGTACAGGCGGTGTATGTTCCTGCCGATGACTTGACAGACCCAGCTCCGGCGACTACCTTTACGCACTTGGACGCAACAACCGTCCTCAGCCGCAAGATCACGGAACTCGGTATCTATCCGGCCGTAGACCCGCTGGAATCCACCTCCCGCATCCTTGATCCGCTGATCGTAGGCAAGGAGCATTACGACACAGCGCAACGGGTAAAACAAATCCTGCAACGGAACAAGGAACTTCAAGATATCATATCCATCCTCGGTATGGAAGAACTTTCCGACGAGGACAGGCTAACGGTCAACCGGGCCCGCCGTGTACAACGTTTTCTGTCCCAGCCCTTCTCCGTGGCAGAACAATTCACTGGCGTACCCGGTGTCATGGTCTCTATAGAGGATACGATCCGGGGATTCAAGATGATCATGGACGGGGAAACGGATGACATACCCGAACAGGCATTCTTAAACGTAGGAACCATCGAGGATGTCTTGGAAGGCCAAGCAGCTGAAAGAACAAGCAAATTAATCGATATGAAACTGGAAATTGTATCACCGGACGGCATTCTTTTCGAAGGCGAGACCGAATCTGTCTCATTCCCGGAGTTGCCGGTTCATTCGATATCTTGCCTCATCACGCCCCATTGATAGCAGCGTTGAAGGCGGGTACGATCCGGTTCGAGGCAAACGGCAAAAGACAAGAACAAACGATACAAAGCGGATTCGTAGAGGTAAAGACGACATCCTATCCGTTTGCGTCGAATAAAACATACGACAATGAATGGCAGATTAAAATGAGGTTAATGGGTTTGATCACGTTTATCAACGTGGCAATAGGCGTTTCATTGGGTGGTTTATTATATACCATCTGGCCGGAACACTATTTCTCGTGGTATCCGTCCATTCCCTTCTTTACTGGGTCATGGCCATGGCGATGACTTTCTTCCTAGACCGGGTAAAAGGAAAAACGGAGATGTGACCGTAACCATGTACATGCTAGTCCGGTTGTGTAAGTTCACGCTCGCTTTCGTCTTCTTATGGATGTACGCAGCGTTTGTCGGGCAACAATTAAAGACATTTGGTTTCACGTTGATGTTATTCTATTTCATTTACCTCGGACTGGAGACTTACATTTTATATCTGTTTGAAAGAAAAGAATGAAAAGAGAGAAAGGGAAAAGGATGATGAGTACAATCAAAGATAACAAATACATATGGATCGCTTTCTGGATGTGGCTCAGCTTTCTCACTCCGGCAAAAGCGGCGTCCGGCGAGATAGACGTGCAGGATATCGTCTTCTCCCACATTCAAGACGCCTATACATGGCATATCACGGAATGGAACGGACAAGAGATTGCGATTCCCCTGCCTATCTTGGTAAAAGCGAGGAAAGAGGATGGGATTTATTCCTGTCATCCCATCTACATCATGGCCGGACGCATCACAATTATTATATCGCCGGGGAAGGTGAGCATGCGGGAAAGGTTGTTGAGAAGAACAGTGCAGGAGAAGAGGTTCGCCCGATGGATTTCTCATTGACCAAGAATGTTTGCGGACTGTTCCTCAGTTGCGGCCTCTTGCTTTTCATCGTTCTCCGGACCGCCCATTGGTATAAAAAGCACCCGAACGAGGCGCCGGGCGGATTTATCGGATTGATGGAAATGGCCATCTCCTACATACAAGACGGGGTGATCAAAGAGGCGATCGGAAAGAATATAAGCCGTTCTCGTCCTATTTGCTGACGGTATTTTCTTTATCTTGATCAATAACCTGATCGGGATCATACCGGTTTTCCCGGGAGGCGCTAATATTACGGGAAATATAGCGGTAACAGGCGTATTGGCACTTTGTACGTTTATAGCGGTCAACCTGTTCGCCACGAAAGTGTATTGGAAAGAGATTTTTGGCCCAAAGCGCCGATCTACTTGAAACTGCCCTTGCCGATCATGCCGTTCGTGGAGTTCTTCGGGTATTCACCAAGCCGTTCGCGTTGATGATCCGTCTGTTCGCCAACATCATGGCGGGCCATACGATTATCTTGGCGCTAACCTGTTTGATATTCATAACGGTAACGATGGGAGTAGCCGTGAATTTCGGTATGACGATCGTATCCGTCTTGTTCTGTGCGTTCATGAACTGTCTGGAATTGTTAGTGGCTTGCTTGCAAGCTTATATTTTCACCCTGCTGTCGGCCAACTATATCGGATTGGCCAAGGTAAGGGAATAAATCCAAAGAAATTAAGGTATTAGAATTATATTATTAAGGTTACTAATTTAAAATTAAACACTATGTTATCGACTATTTTATTACAAGCGGCAGCCGGGATGGGCGTAGCGAAGATGGGAGCCACTATAGGAGCGGGATTCGCCGCCATAGGTGCAGGTATCGGAATCGGATTGATCGGTAAAGGTGCCGTTGAAGCTATTGGACGCCAGCCGTCGGCCGCAGGAGAGATCCGTACCTCGATGTTGATTATGGGAGCGTTGGTAGAAGGTGTGGCATTGTTCGCTATTGTCGTATGTTTCTTAGCGTTGTTCCAATAAAAAAGTAACAAACTATGTCTTTATTAACACCGGATTCAGGGCTTCTATTCTGGATGATCGTTTCATTCGGGATTGTCTTCGTGATCCTTTCCAAATACGGTTTTCCCGTGATCGTCAAGGCAATCGAACAACGGAAAGCTTACATTGACAATTCCTTAGAGACGGCACGTCAGGCGAATGAGCGACTTGCCCATATCCAAGCCGAGGGCGAGAAGATGCTAGCCGAGGCCAAGGAAAAGCAAAACGCCGTCCTGAAGGAAGCCTTTGCCGAAAAGGAGCGGATCATCGAGGAGGCACGGAAAAAGGCTGTCTCCGAGGCACATCTGCAGATAGAGGAGGCTACCCGGCGTATCCGCGAAGAAAAAGAGAAAGCTATTCGCGAAGTCCGCTCGGAGATAGCGGATCTGTCTATCGCTATCGCAGAGAAAGTAATGAAAGAGAAAATCGGCCGGGATAAGGAACAACAACAGATGATCGACCGGCTGCTGGATGAGGTATCGTTTAGTAAATCGTAAGGTATGGATATAGGAACTATTTCTTCCCGGTATGCCAAAGCGCTTTTCTCCCTAGCGAAAGACAAGGAACAGGAAAGCCGGGTATATGATGATATGAAGATGTTGGCGGACAGCTTCTCGATGGAGCCAGAGCTTAGGGGCGCCTTGAGCAACCCGATCGTTTCCGTACCGGAGAAAGTGAAATTGCTTACGGCAGCGGGAGGTATCGAGGTATGCGAGCTATATACACGTTTTATCAATCTGGTATTAGCCCATAAACGGGAGACACTACTGCCCCTCATCGCATACATTTATATCCATTTGTACCGGAAAGAGAAGAAGATTACCCGGGTACGATTCGACACAGCCGTAACGGTAGACGATGCGGTCAAGTCTCACCTGCAAGACAAGCTACGGAAAGAGACGGGATGCACGATCGAGTTCTCCGGCCACGTGGAACCGGAACTAATCGGGGGCTTCCGCCTACGCATCGGCAATTACCGGATAGACGCTAGCTATGCGACGCAACTACGGGATATCCGTACCGGGCTACTCGAAAACAGATAAAAAAGAAGAAGTATGACAGAACAGATAAAAGTGAGTGAAGTCTCCTCCATCCTACGCCAGCAATTGGAAGGAATCCATACCAGCATCAAGCTGGAGGAGGTCGGGACCGTATTGCAGGTGAGTGACGGCGTGGCCCGCATCTACGGGTTGGATAACGCGGAGGCGAACGAGTTGCTTCAATTCGATAACGGGATGGAAGCGATCGTGATGAACCTAGAGGAAGATAACGTTGGCGCCGTCCTTTTAGGTCCGACCGACCGAATCAAGGAGGGCGACACCGTAAAACGCACAGGCCGTATCGCCTCTATCGATGTCAGCGAGGGGATGATCGGGCGTGTGATCGATCCGTTGGGAAACCCGATCGACGGGAAAGGCGAGATCCTTGGCGAGACTTGCGAGATGCCGCTTGAGCGCAAGGCTCCGGGCGTGATCTTCCGTCAGCCGGTAAACGAGCCTTTGCAAACCGGAATCAAGGCCGTAGACGCTATGATCCCCATCGGAAGGGGACAACGTGAGTTGATCATCGGCGACCGGCAGACGGGAAAGACCTCGATCGCTATCGATACCATCATCAACCAACGTAGCAACTACGAGGCAGGGAACCCGGTTTACTGTATTTACGTGGCGATCGGGCAAAAGGGTTCCACGGTAGCGGCCTTGGTGAACACCTTGCAAGAGAAAGGCGCCATGGACTATACGATTGTCGTAAGCGCAACCGCCTCCGACCCGGCGGCCATGCAATATTTCGCCCCGTTCGCCGGAGCGGCCATCGGAGAGTACTTCCGGGATAGCGGACGACACGCCTTGGTGGTCTACGACGATCTGTCCAAGCAAGCGGTCGCCTACCGTGAGGTTTCCTTAATCCTTCGCCGTCCTTCCGGGCGTGAGGCGTACCCGGGTGATATCTTTTACCTGCACTCCCGCCTATTGGAACGTGCCGCCAAGATCATTAACCAGCCGGAGGTAGCCCGTGAGATGAACGATCTCCCCGAGAGCATGAGAGACAAGGTGAAAGGCGGTGGCTCCTTGACCGCTTTACCGATCATCGAGACTCAGGCGGGAGACGTATCGGCTTATATCCCGACCAACGTGATCTCTATCACCGACGGACAGATATTTCTTGAGACCGATTTATTCAACCAAGGGAACCGCCCGGCTATCAACGTCGGAATCTCTGTTTCCCGTGTAGGCGGTAACGCACAATTAAAGGCGATGAAAAAGGTAGCGGGTACCTTGAAAATCGATCAGGCTCAGTTCCGTGAATTGGAATCATTCTCCAAGTTCGGAGGCGAGATGGATGCCGTCACCGCTTTCACGATCGATAAAGGGCAGAAGAATACCCAGTTACTGATACAGCCTCAATATAGCCCGATGCCGGTGGAAGAGCAAATCTCGATCCTTTATTGCGGAACGCAAGGTCTGCTGAAAGAGGTTCCATTGGACAAGGTGCATGAGTTCGAGGCAAGGTTCTTGCAAGAATTACGGACCTCTCATCAACGGGACGTACTGGATGTCTTAAAGACCGGCGTTATCAATGATGAGATACGAGGCATATTGGAAAAAACAGCGAAGGAGCTATGGGTTCATTGAAAGAAATAAAAGTCCGGATCGCCTCTATACGGAGTACGCAGAAGATCACCGCCGCCATGAAAATGGTATCGTCGGCCAAGTTTCATCATGCCCAGACGCAAACCGAGCACACACTTACATATGCTAATAAACTATCCGCTATCTTAAACGGTCTTCTTTCGGCGGAATGCAACCTAGACTCACCTTACACCGAACAGCGTAAGGTGAGCAAGGTGGCTATCGCCGTATTCGCCTCGAGCACGGGTTTATGCGGGACATTCAATGCCAATATATGGAAAGAGTTATCCGCCACGATCCAGACTTATAAGAACCAGCAAATAGAGGTAGGCCTCTACCCTATCGGCAAGAAAATAGCGGATGAGCTTCATAAAGCGGGGTATAGCTTCGACACTGATTTCGTCACGATCGGCGAAAAGCCGTCTTATGAAAGCGCCGTATCCTTGGCGAACCGTCTCATGGAGCTGTTCGTCACGGGTAAAGCGGACCGGGTGGAATTACTGTATCACCATTTCAAGAACATGGCGACACAAGTCGTAACCCACAAGACGTATCTTCCCCTTTCCCTCTCGGATACGGAAGCGGCGGAAACGGCCACCGACTACATCCTTGAGCCCTCGGCGGAAGAGTTGCGTAACCGGCTTTTCCCGAAATTGCTGAACCTAACCATCTATACGATCCTACTCGACACCTCGACCGCCGAGCACGCCGCCCGTATGATGGCCATGCAGACCGCCAACGACAACGCAAACGATTTAATCCAACAATTAACTTTGCAATATAATAAAACCCGCCAGCAAGCCATCACCAACGAATTGCTGGATATCATGGGAGGAGCGGCCGTTTCATCGTAATAAAAACGGGATGCTTCCTTGACTAAACAGACAATGATCCGTATGTAAAACACTTTACTAACGGATCATTTCTTATTTACAAAAAAAAGTAAGACCTTTGCTCACCAAAACATAAGCCTATATACATTATATTATACCAATCTAGGATCGTACTTATGATGAATCAAGAAAAGCTAAAAGGGCATCTCCTTATTTTAGCGGCCAACATCCTGTTCGCCATTAATATGCCCGTATCCAAATATCTACTCCCCGAGCATGTGCAACCCGAGGCGTTAACCAGTATGCGGATGAGCTTCGCTTGCGTGATGTTCTGGATCACCTCCCTATTCGTTCCCTATGAGAAAGTGCCGTTGAAGGACTTGGGACTTCTATGCCTTTGCGCCCTTTGTGGAGTAGGCTTGAACCAAGGGCTGTTTATCTGGGGATTGAATACCACGTCGCCGGTAGACGCTTCCATCATAGCGACCGCCGTCCCCATCTTTGTCATGATCTTGGCGGCCCTGATCCTAAAGGAACCTATCACACGGATGAAAACATTCGGGGTACTGCTTGGTATATGCGGGGCGATCTCCTTAATACTACAATCCACGCAAGGTTCCAATCAAGCGAGCAGTCTAGGGGGAAACCTCTTGATTACGGTTAGCGGATTCATGTACTCGATCTATTTGGTAGTATCCAAGCCTCTAACGCTCAAGTACTCATCCGTCACGATGATGAAATGGATGTTCCTGTTCTCCACGCTGATTACCCTGCCTTTCGCTATCGAATCCATCTGGAATACCCCGGCTTTCCATAAAGAGGCCTTCGACGGCCAAGAGCTGGGAGCCATTTTCTTCGTGCTATTCGGGGCCACGTTCGTACCCTATTTATTAATACCGCTGGCCTTAAAGCGAATCCGCCCGACTACCGTCAGCATGTACAATTATATCCAACCGATCGTAGCTTCCTTTATCGCCGTATTCATCGGTCAGGATAGTTTTAGCGTAACGAAACTAGTATCGGCCGCACTTGTTTTCTCCGGTGTCTATTTAGTGACCCAAAGCAAGAGCCGGGCGGACCTTGAACAACAAAATAGTCAATCTTTTGACAAAAACGCTTGCAATATGAAAAATAATGCGTAATATTGCCCCCATAATATAAAAGAATAAGTAGCATACAAAATCAATGATGAGTATAGAGTCCTCATATTATACATGGGCATTGATGACCCCTTGGGGGGTTAGAATCTATTAATAAGCATTCGCGTAGACCACGTCACGCTATGTCGCAATCTCGTATTGCATCCTTTTTTATTTCTCCTTTTACATAAATAAGTTTAATCAATCGGGTATTGTCGGTTGCTAATCCTGAAAAAGCCTTTTCTTGATTGTCAATCCTCGATGAACCATTAAAAATACATATCGATGAAAGTATTAAAATTCGGCGGAACATCCGTAGGTTCCGTGAATAGTATCTTAAGTGTAAAGAAAATAGTAGAGGCTATCGAAGAGCCCGTAATCGTGGTTGTCTCCGCCTTAGGGGGCATCACCGATAAATTACTGGCCACTTCTACCATGGCTTCTAAAGGCGACCTTGCCTACGAGAAAGAATTATCGGAGATCATCGCCCGCCATCTGGACGTGATCGAGGGAGTGATAGAGGACAAGGAGGTACGCATGGATGTCCAGAAGAAAGTGATGGCTTTACTGGATGAATTGAGCAATATTTTCAAAGGTGTTTATTTGATTAACGATTTATCCGCCAAGACATCCGATACGATCGTAAGTTATGGCGAGCGCCTATCTTCCCTGATCGTCTCGAACGTGATCAAGGACGCTAAGTTGTTCGACTCACGCAAATATATCAAGACAGTTAAGCAATTCAACAAGCATATCGTGGATTTCGACTTGACCAACAAGCTCATAAAAGAGACCTTCTCGCCGCTGCCCAAGGTTTCCTTGGTGCCCGGGTTCATCTCTTCCAGTACGGAAACCGGAGAGGTTACGAACCTCGGACGAGGGGGATCGGATTATACCGCCTCCATCTTGGCGACCGCCTTAGACGCTAACACCTTGGAGATCTGGACAGACGTGGATGGTTTCATGACTGCCGATCCCCGTGTGATCAGCTCCGCCTACGTAATCGACCGGCTTACTTTCACGGAGGCGATGGAGTTGTGTAACTTCGGGGCGAAAGTAATCTATCCGCCGACGATCTATCCGGTTTATCATAAGAATATCCCGATCCGTATCTTGAATACCTTCAACCCGACCGCTCCCGGAACCTATATCTCGAAAGAGCGGGTGAAAGAGGAAGGCAAGGCCATCATCAAGGGTATCTCCTCCATCAACGATACCTGTTTGATCACGGTACAAGGTTTAGGTATGGTGGGCGTGATCGGCGTGAACTACCGGATCTTTAAGACGCTCGCCAAGAATGGCATCAGCGTATTTATGGTATCGCAGGCCAGCTCCGAGAACAACACGACTTTCGCCGTACGTAACGCCGACGCTGATTTGGCCGTACAAGTATTGAACGACGAGTTCGCCTTGGAACGTGCGCAGGGTGATATGAACGATACCGTAGCGGAGAAAGATCTGGCTACCGTCGCTATTGTAGGCGAGAACATGAAACGTACCCCGGGTATCGCCGGGAAGCTGTTCGGTACGCTGGGACGTGCGGGCATCAGCGTGATCGCTTGCGCCCAAGGCGCTTCCGAGACGAATATCTCTTTCGTTATCAAGCATAAATACCTTCGCAAGGCGTTGAACTCCATTCATGACTCTTTTTTCCTATCCGAATATAAGGTATTGAACCTTTTCATCGCCGGTGTAGGAACCGTAGGCGGCAATTTATTGGAACAGATACGCATCCAGCAACCGAAACTGATGCGGCAAAACGGTTTGAAGCTGAATGTCGTAGGTATCTCAAACTCCAAGAAAGCCCTTTTATGCCGGGAAGGGATCAACCTCGACAATTATCTGGAGGAGCTGAAGGAGAACGGGGAAGAGAGTAACCCGGAGCATCTGTGCGAGGAGATCGTAAAGATGAATATCTTCAACTCCGTATTCGTGGATTGCACGGCAAGCCCGGACGTAGCGGCTCTTTACGAGACGTTGATGAACAATAACGTGTCCGTCGTGGCAGCTAACAAAGAAGCGGCCTCCTCCTCCTACGATAATTATACCAAGCTAAAGGAGACCGCCCGCCACCGGGACATCAAGTTCTTGTTCGAGACGAACGTAGGCGCCGGCCTCCCGATTATCAATACGATGAACGACTTGATCAATAGCGGCGACCATATATTGAAACTGGAGGCCGTACTTTCCGGTACGCTGAATTATATCTTTAATACGATCAGCGCCGATATCCCTTTCAGCGAGGCGATCCACATGGCAAAGGAAGCCGGATACGCCGAGCCGGACCCGCGTATCGACCTTAGCGGCAAAGACGTAATCCGTAAGCTGGTAATCTTGGCGCGTGAGGCCGGTTATCCGGTGGAGCAAGCCGACGTAAAACGGAACCTGTTCATCCCGGAAAAGTACTTCGAGGGTTCCCTTGAGGACTTCTGGAAGAATATCAAGGATACAGATGCCGGTTTCGAGGAGAAACGCCAGCTACTGGAAGCGGAAGGCAAACGCTTCCGTTTCGTGGCGAAGATGGAGAACGGCGCTTGCGAGGTAGGCCTACAAGCCGTAGACAGCCACCATCCGTTCTATGAACTGGAGGGCAGCAACAATATCATCATGATCTCCACCGAGAGATATCATGAATATCCAATGATCATCAAGGGATATGGTGCCGGGGCCGACGTGACGGCCGCAGGCGTATTCGCCGACATCATATCCATCGCAAATATTCGATAGGTATGAAGCACATTATCATTTTAGGCGATGGAATGGCCGACGAGCCGATAGAGGCTCTGGGAGGCAAGACTCCGATGCAATACGCCAAGACGCCTTATATGGATAAATTGGCGGAACTGGGAGTAACCGGGCAGATGAAAACCGTAGCGGATGGTTTCCATCCCGGTAGCGAGGTCGCGAACATGGCGGTATTAGGCTATGACCTGCCCTCCGTATACGAGGGACGGGGTGTATTGGAAGCCGCCAGCATAGGCGTCGCCCTGCAGCCCGGCGAGATGGCGATGCGTTGTAACTTAATCTGCGTAGAAGGCGACATCTTGAAGAATCACTCTTCCGACCATATCTCCACGGAGGAAGCGGACGAGTTGATCCAATGCCTGAACGAGCGATTAGGTTCCGACCGTGTTAAGTTCTATACAGGTGTCTCCTACCGCCACCTATTGGTAATCAAAGGAGGCGATAAGCGTCTGGATTGCACGCCACCACACGACGTACCCCTCCATCCTTTCCGGCCTTTAATGATAAAACCGGAAGTTCCGGAAGCACGAGAGACCGCCGATTTATTAAACGAATTAATCCTCAAGTCCCAAGAGATCTTAAAGGATCACCCGGTGAACCTCAAACGTATGGCAGCGGGGAAAGATCCGGCGAACAGTATCTGGCCTTGGTCTCCGGGCTACCGTCCGGCCATGCGAACGATGCGGGAGATGTACGGCTTCGGAAAAGGCTCCGTGATCTCCGCCGTCGATCTCATCCGGGGAATCGGCGTTTACGCCGGCCTCGAGGTGCTTCACGTAGAGGGAGCTACCGGATTATACGACACGAACTACGAGGGAAAAGCGCACGCCGCCCTTGAGGCCCTCAAGACAAACGACTTCGTCTACCTGCATATCGAGGCAAGCGACGAGGCCGGGCATGAAGGAGACGTAGACTTAAAGATCAAGACGATAGAGTATCTGGACGACCGTGCCGTACGTATCATCTACGAGGAAACGCAAAAATGGGACGAGCCGGTAGCGATCGCTATCCTTCCGGACCACCCCACTCCTTGCTCCATACGTACGCATACGAATACCCCGGTTCCATTCCTGATTTACAAGCCGGGCGAGCAACCCGACTCCGTTACCACATTTGATGAGTTCTCCGTATCAAACGGCAAATATGGCATACTGGAAAAAGATCAATTTATAAAAGAATTTCTAAACGATTAGAGCATGAAATATTACAGCACAAACAAACAAGCCCCTGTAGCCAGCCTAGAAGAGGCCGTCGTAAAAGGTCTGGCCGGCGATAAGGGATTATATATGCCCGAGTATATCGACTCCTTGGACGAGGAGGTGATAGCCAACATGAAGAACCAGTCCTTCCACGAGATCGCCTGCACGGTAGCTCAGATGTTCTTCGGGGAAGACATAGAACCGGAGGTATTGGACGGTATCGTAAAAGATACGCTCTCCTTCGAGACCCCGGTGGTACCCGTAAAGGATAATATCTATAGCTTGGAGTTATTTCACGGGCCTACATTGGCCTTTAAGGATGTAGGAGGGCGCTTCATGGCTCGTCTGCTCGGTTATTTCATAAAGAAAGAGGGATTGAAGCAAGTAAACGTATTAGTAGCGACTTCCGGCGATACGGGAAGCGCCGTCGCCAACGGATTCCTAGGTGTCCCGGGCATTCACGTGTATGTGCTTTATCCCAAGGGAAAGGTCAGCCCGATCCAAGAATGCCAGTTCACGACATTAGGACAGAACATCACGGCATTGGAGATAGACGGCACGTTCGACGATTGCCAAGCGCTGGTTAAATCCGCCTTTATGGACGAGGAATTAAAACGTCATATGAAACTGACCTCGGCGAACTCCATCAACGTAGCCCGTTTCTTGCCCCAATCGTTCTACTATTTCAACGCTTACGCTCAGCTGGACAAGCTGGGAAAAGCGGACGAGCTGGTTGTTTGCGTGCCGAGCGGTAATTTCGGAAACATCACCGCCGGATTGTTCGCCTATTGGATGGGGCTTCCTATTAAACGTTTCGTAGCGGCAAACAACCGTAACGACGTATTCTTGGAATACCTGAATACAGGAACTTATACACCCCGCCCATCAGTCGCCACCCTAGCGAACGCCATGGATGTAGGCGATCCGAGTAATTTCGCCCGTATCATCGACCTATTCAGCGCATTCAATGATCCCCATAAAGAAATATGCGCACTGATCTCCGGACATCGCTATATGGACGAGGAAATCGCCTCTACGATGCGAGCCGTCTATAAAGAGACGGGATATATCCTCGACCCGCACGGAGCCTGTGGCTACCAAGGATTACTAGACAGCGACCTAAGCGAGACCGAGACAGGTCTATTCCTCGAGACCGCCCATCCCGCCAAATTCAAAGGAACGGTCGATAAGATATTGGAGGCAGATATCGAGATCCCGGCGAAACTGAAAGCCTTCATGGAAGGAACCAAGCAAAGCATCGAGCTGGCAAAAGACTTCGAGGGATTCAAATCTTTCTTGATGAGCCGGTAAAAAGAAGAATAGTTTTCGTAAGTGATAAGGGGAGGTGTGGCAAATATCGATAATATCAATTTGCCACACCTTCCATTTTATATCACCTAGGACATACAAAACAGGCGAGAATTTCAAAAAGAAATTCCGTAGGCAAGCTATCGCCTATTGGCACAAGTCTACCACCAATAAATAGTGAGCTACCTATATTTTCACGAACGAGATAGCTCTTTTCTTTATTTAACTAAATTATAACCAAGCTTTTCTTCCGAAAAGTCATGTTGTTAAATTCGATTAATTATAAGCCAAATGTATAATTATTGGAGAAATAGAGTTTTTATAGGATCAGTCGATAATTGATGGGGATAATTATTTTCATCTATTTAAAATCTCTACCTTTGCTCTATGGAAACGAATCAACTTTATACATTAGCTCAGATAGTACTACCAAGTGCAGTTCTTACGTATTTTAATATCGTCAACATAGAAAGCACATCCACCGAGATTTTCATCCATCTTGATGAAAAGATGAGTGACAGTCTTAATATACATTAACCGTCTCTCCCCCGATGGTTATCGGGAAATGGCAGAGGAACTATAGATACAAGTGGCCCATTTGTCTTTTTGACAACTTGTAATCTGAAGTCCCGGAGAATCGATTATTCCGTACCTAAGTGCGTCTCGCTTCCAAATTCGAGAGAAAAAAACAGCAATTCTCTGTTTGATAGTTGTTTGCTGAAAAACGGCCTTTCGTTCCAGCCGAAATAATTCACCCTAGTTCATGTTTTACGGCCGTAAGGCGGTAATAATGCCCAACGCTACCGCATGCGAGGGCCGATGCCTATATATGTGTAGGCTTACGCCACTATATGTGTAGCTTGACGCGACTATATGTGTGGGTTGACACTGCTATATGTGTGAGTTGATACAGCCATATGTGTAGGTTGATACGTATATATTCGTTAAAAAGCGACGCTTATCATGTTAAAAAGCGGAGGTGGCAGCTTGTTCGCACTCCCCGTTTACGCCCGTTGGCTTTTATAGCCAGAGAGCCGTGTCGTGAAAAAGAAGGTATTTCAATCAAAAAGATACCTTTCACGCCAAACTCGAAGCACAGGATCTCAATCCACCGCCCACTCTTTCATCTCATACATATCCTTATATTCTTCCCAATCTGGATCCATCTCGGTATAAATAGAGATGGGCAGTAATTCGAAAGGAGCCAAGGCCTCATTCAAGCGTTCGCCGAATACACGCACGGTACGTGTGTAAAACACCCAGACCTTCTCTCCTCCTCCGGTATAGACACCCGTCAGGATAGCCAGCTTGTCTTTCTTTTCCATCGCCTTACGAAGCGCTTCCTCCACGGCCTCCATTTTCTCGCCAAGGTCATCGCTAGGAAGGCCTCTCCCATCTCCCTCGTATTTCCAAGTGATCTCGATACGTTCCTTGAACTTACCGGATTCGGTAAACTCATTCAACTCGTCCCGCCCGTAAACGGTAATCATTTGCCCTGACTCGTTTTCCGAGAGAGCCGTAAACCATACATCGCTTAATCTCATATTTATATTTTCTATTTATCTATAAGTATTCCTTACTGACTTTACCGGGTAAAAATACGACAAAAAAGGCTGCGTCCGGTGAAGATACAGCCTTTTTATATTTCTCGACGGAAATTTATTATCTCTTTCCTAATCTATGATCCATAATGGCGTAATGGCATTCCCCATAATTCTTCAATTGATCCACGATCTCTTTAGCCGTAGATTCTTCCTCTACTTGCTCGCGTACGAACCAGAACAAGAAATCACGGGAAGCATGATCCTTATCAGCCTCGGCGATATCAACCAATTTGTCGATCAACTCTGATACATAGCACTCGTGTTTGTAAACATGCTCGAATACCTCCAACGGATTTCCCCAGCCTGTCGGAACCACGTTGATCTGGCCGATCGTAATATCGCCGCCACGATCCAAGGCGTAATCGATCAACTTATGAGCATGCTCCAATTCCTCAGCCGCTTGTTTCTTCATCCAATGGGCGAAACCGTTCAACCCTGCTTTCTGGAAATACACGGACATTGACAAATACAAATTCGAAGACCACATCTCCGCATTAACTTGGGCATTGAACGCCTCTGATAAATTTCTACTTAAGATCATAATTTTATCATTGTTTAAAAATGTTGAAGTATTATCCGTTCACGAAATTTCACTATGCAAATATAAATAAAAGTAGGATTCCTTATCTCATTTCCGCCCTTAGATATTGGCTACTTTCGAAAATTTTTCTAACTTACGCCCTTATTTGATAAACATCATGCAATACACCGACAAATATCGATCTCCCTTGGGAGAAATAACCCTAGCCAGCGATGGCGACCACCTGACAGGATTATGGTTCGACGGGCAAAAATATTTTGCCGCCACTTTATCGGCGGAACACCAAGAAAGAGAACTGCCGATATTCGAGCAAGCCAAAGAGTGGCTGGATAGCTATTTCATGGGTAAGATTCCCAGCTTCACCCCTCCTATCCATCTGGAGGATACGCCTTTCCGACTTGCGGTATGGGACTTATTGAGCAAAATACCTTATGGCGAAGTCGTAACCTACAAGGAGCTCGCCGGCGAAATCGCCCGGCAAAAAGGTATCCCGAGCATGTCTACGCAAGCGATCGGAGGAGCGGTAGGCCATAACCCGATCAGTATCATCATCCCCTGCCACCGTGTCGTAGGCAGCGATGGCAGCCTAACCGGATACGCCGGAGGTATCGACAAAAAAAGGAGCCTGCTTACAATCGAACGGGCCCCAAAAGTATCGTAAAGAGACTTTACCTTGCAAATCCTTGTGGACAAACATAGAATGTAACTATCCCATTAACGTTATCTCCTTCACCTCATGGTCCTCAATATCAGCATATAGGAAGTGGCCGGCGAAAGTGTCTTCCGTGTCTTGGAAAAAAAGCTCCAGTTCGTAATGGATGGAGCCGTTTTCTTTCTCCTTGGTCTCTATATGAACAGATTGCAATTCTACTTGGAGGGCAAACTCCTCTCTGGACAATGCCGGAAGTTCACAATCTTCCCGCCATGCGTTTGCTGTCGGGAGCAATTCGTCGGCCATGCGCAATTGCCATATCGCTTCCCCTTCCTCTTCCAGCCTATTCATATAGCCACTAATAGCTTTCAGATGTTTCCGGATAAGGGATTCGTGCGGACAACGGGGCTCCAAGTTTTTACCGCATTGCTTCCTAATTAGTTTAATGGTCTCATTCAAACATTCAATCTTAGTACCGATAGAAACCGAGGGCATTTCCCAAAGTCGCTCGTATAACTCCAATCGTTTTTCAAACGAGTGAAGGGCAGACCTTGCTCCAATCTTTATATCAAGATAAGCATCATAGGCTTTAGACTCTTCCTTAGTCATATCTCGCTCAACGCCGTTTAGCTTATTCTGACCCTCATCCATGCGAGTAATGATGTCATTGGTAAATTTCACTAATTGACGTACCTGCTTGGGTGTTTTTATTTTGTTTTTCTTCGCATTTTTCTCTACGCTTTGCGCAAAGAATTGAATGGTGGCCATTGTAATTGAAATATTCGTATCCGCACGCATCAAATCATCCGGCAGTTGGACATTACGCACAAGGTCATATAATTCAATTTTATAAGGAATGAGCTGACTGATTTTTTCTTCAACGGGCAAATCCGGATTGCTCCATATCTTGGTACAGTCTTGAATGATTGCCTTAATCCTCTCGGCGTTCATGTAATCCAAATAGCGTTGCTCTAACGCCTCGTCCACCTTAGGCGGCAGGAGTTTTTTGAGAGCTTTTATCTTCTTTTTGAGTTCGTCTACGTAGGCTTGCTGTTCCGGGGGAAGCAGCTCATTCTTACCTTTTTCCGATTTCTCTTCAATGATAGGTAATTTCTCGGTCGGTGTCTCCAAGGGAGCGATGGAGATGCATAGGTCTACCTCCCTCCCCCAAATCGTCGCTTTATACTCTTCGGGTGTTTGATAGCCATGAAACCATGTCTGGAGTGTACTAAGCCAAAACTCCGTATGCATTTCCAAGGTCATTTTGGAAAGCTGGGCGATCTTATCTGTCAGATGAAATTCCCAACTATTTTCATTCGTTTGTTCCTTTTCCATAAGTATGAATAATTATTATACTGAAATAGACAACTTGATCACCTTTGAGCCAATAAGTTTTCCCCGTAAACGTATATCCTGCAATTAAGATAAATATATGATGATTATAGCTTCAAAGCGTAACGAACGCTGTTCCATGTAATTCACCACGTTTTGCCCAAATCAACAATTCATACCCCATGGGGCAATTGTTGTTATCATATTACAGAGAGTCTTTCATGAAACAACTGCTTGTTTCTCTAGGTGTTTCCGTTTTCTGCTATATAGCTTATTTCATATTTGGGATTTGCTTCAATTTACTGATAAGAGGATAGGAAAGAAAGTTAATGAGGCGGCTCCATCGTTATTTCGGTGTGCCGCCTTTTTCCGGGTCGCATTTATTATTCTAGCTCATTTTTCCTCTTTTTCCACAGCTGATAGCTATTGAAAATATTTTGCCACAGGACATAGCTTCCCGGGCCAACAGAAGACAAGGGGTTCAAATAGGTGTAAGACATCCAGATCGCTAACACGGTATTTTTTTGTCCCAAGGCTTGTCCGGCGCTAATACGGTCATTGTATTTCTTGCCGATGCGCTTTCCCCAATAAAACTGTGCGATACAGGTTATCAAGCCGCCTAAAGCGATCAGGATTTCTACATAAATCTCCGCCTCGCTATTAACCAAGGATTTCACGGTCTGCCCGGTCACGATAGCTAGAGCGACGGCCCAGAGGTAAAAGGCCATATCCCGAAGCCCCGCAAGGAAGCGATGGATAGGTGGTATGAATCTACGCAAGAACAAAGCGAGGAAAAACGGGAATAACAGCAATGGGAAGACTTTTCCCAAGATCTTCAAGAATGCGGCGAAGAAAGTAATCTCGGCATGCGGTTCCACTAATGGAAAGACCAGCGGCACGACAATCGCTGCCAATAGATTCGATAATAAGGTATAAGTAGTCAGACTAGAGGCGCTTCCCCCTAATTTACCCGTAATCACGGCGGCCGCCGTAGCGGTTGGGCAAATCAGGCAGACCATCGCTCCCTCGAACACATCCCGGTATTCCTCTCTCATTGGCAGCCAGAGCAATAAGGCGGCAAGCACCAAACTGGAAACCGCTTGGATAAGCAATAGCCAACCATGCCAAGGGCTGGGCATCAATTCCCGGACAGAGATCTTACAGAAGGTTAAGAGCAACTGCGCAAAAATCAAAAAGGGCGTCAGATACGCTATTAAAGTGTACATGAACGGCTTTGCAGGCTCCAGAAAAGTAACATTGGCGAAAACAAAATACCCTATCGCACCCGCTAACATGGAGATAGGGAGTGTCCATGTCTTGAAGAATTTCAACATAACGCCTATTCTTTTAATTCGGGATGCAAAATAACATCTTTCCACCGAAAGAGGCAAGAGAAACGGGGATTAATTAGGGATAAAGAGAGACGGGGCATGCCCCGTCTCTACATTAGATATTCTTACAGCTTACTTTTAATGTCCTTATCCCGTAACGAGGGATAGAAAGACGCATTGAACTGGCGCCTTTCTTCTCGGTGACGGTTAAGTCCTCAACCAGACGGTTATCCAATTCCACCAAGCTCGCTTTCACGTCTCGTCCTTGGAAGGTTATCGTTTTAGGGGAGGCATCGCTTTGGGCATTGAATAGGCGGATGTAAAGGTCATTACCTTTATAGACCATGGAGACCAACTCGTAGGCATTATTCTCTATCCGGAAAAGGGAACCGGATGTCAAGGTAGCATCGCCGCCCAAGGTTGCGACCAAAGGCTCATTGCGTCGTTCGCTTTGTGTCCAAATACGGCTTTTCTCCCAAGTTCCGGCATGAGGGATCAAGGCATACGAGATCTCGGTCGGACGGTCTATGATATAATCCCGGCCCCACAAGCCTTTACCAGCGTATTGTACGTTCAAGGCCAATGGGAAATCCTTACCATGCGCATAGCTGGTCGTATGATCCGTGAATAATGACAGACCGCAAGAGTTATCCTTGCTCGCTACATCCACCCAATTCAAGATGATATTATGCTTGATACTATCCCAACGATTGAAAAAGGTATTCTCCAACCGGCTCTCGCAAACATCGAACGGAGCATCCTTATAAATCTGTTGGTTGGCGATCTGGATAGGCAGATATACCAGAAGTTTGTAACGGTCGTCATAGAATGACTTACGAGGATTATCCGCACGGAATTCGATACCCGGCTCACCAATGCGAGGGTTTCCTGTCCAATCCAGTTTAACATTCATATCGATGCGAGGCTCTCCCTGCGTTAACCGGATCGTTTGGGTAAATGAATACTTTCCGATCTTGCCTTTCACAGCTACCTTCACGAATAAGGGCCCTTGCTCCAACACGCTCACCTCAGCCGGTTGATCCATACTGGAAAGGAAACCACCCTCATCGATAAAATATCCCCGAAGCTCATTGAACCCACGTTCATTCCGGTTATCCACGAATTCCTTGCCTCGTACGGCTTTCGCTTTCAAGCTTTCTATTACACCTCCTTTAGAGGGGGTTAGCACCAAGGTGTATAAATCATTTTCCATGCGAAACGTACCGTCTTTCTGTCTCTCAGCCTTCAAGGTTCCGGACTGTTTATCCTCTGCCTTCCGGATCGCATAAGAGGCATAACCGGCCGAGGGGACTTGCGCACGGAACAGGAGTTTTGAAATGCCGTCTTCCGTCAACCATTGAACCGGTTGTTTCTTTCCTTGCTTATCAAGAACCACCCAATCCGAGTTTCTCCATGAGACGGGGACTTCCACCGCCACCAATTCATTCCGGTCGGTAGCCAAGGTATTATATACGTACACCGTGGATTCACCTTCCTTTTCTTTCAATAAGGACAAGGCGTTATCAATTATCTGACGGCTGTTTTGAATGGTCACCCCAGTCCAATCCGTAACCGTCTCCGCCCATGTCTTTTTCCCTTGTAGTTGATTGTAAGGAACGATCCAGCAATCATGATGCTGGGACAATAGAAGCGTGCGCCATCCCTCATCGATACGTTCAGTCGGCCATTCCATGCCTTTGTATAAGCGAGCGTAAGCCGCCATTTTCTCCGCACGCACGATAGCGTTCTCGGCTACCCGTACCTCTCCGGCCAAACGCTGCATGACCTGCGTTCCCCACATCAAGCCACCTAGGACATCCTCTTGCGAGAAATGCCAATCATCCCGAGTAGTCCCGACGGAACAGTCTTGGATGTAATTCCGCCAAGTCTTATAGGCGGTCGGCGTATAATAGCCCGTCGTATCCTGTCCCAGCCAAGGGCCTTTATCCCAACCATGGCTCCATGAGGCATCTTGGATACACATGCCGACCGGGTGCTGGATGCCGGCATCCAAGCATTTATGGATGTAGTCCTCCGTATTGAACCACGAGATGGATTGCCAGCAAGAGCCGGGTTGTAAATCCTCGCAGGCGTAACGGGGGACGGTGGTAAGTCTCGTACCATCCGGCCCTACCCAATTCACCAACTCACCTCCGTAGGCGCTTACGTAGCCACCCCACATCGTATTCGGGTTCTTAGTAGAGGCATACGAGAAGCCGAATGACTTCAATATATAAGGCAGGCAACTGGTAAAGCAAGGCTCCTCCGCCGAATAGGTGGTGAATACCGCCTCAGGGAAATGTTTCCGGATTAGCCGCATTCCATATTCGAATTGGCGGATAGCGCTCTCGCCGGATGTCCCGAAGAAATAACTTTGGGCATAGGTCGGGTTTACGTACTCGATCCGCCCACTCTCCACGGATTGATCCTTAAATAAGCGCTTGAAAGCCTCGTAACCTTCAGGGTCTCGTTGCCGTACGACTTCCCATGATTCAGGCTCGATCTCGATATTGATATTCCAGTTGGGATTCTGCCTTAATTTCTGGGCGATAAAGGCGGTTTGTCCCACCGGGTAATGCCCGTAGATACCGCCATGATAGCCATCGATGAAATAGGCTTGTTGGGCATCCGCCCAACCGGCCAACAAGAATTGGCTTAATACGAATATCGCTAGTTTCTTTTTCATATAATATGTACTATTAATTCACATTTAGAATACTTCCAGTCGGTGGGAGACGGGGCACGCCCCGTCTCTACAAGTCTGTAAATTTCTTGATCTCTATCTGCAAGGGGATTGGTTTATTTTGCTCATAGATCTGGTTAACCAGATCCTGTTGCTCATTCACGCAATCCTCACGAATCCCCTTGTGCATGTATTGTAGCCAAAGGGCGCCGTTCCATTGCAAGAAGATGTCGTGGGGACGGTATTTGCGCAAGGTGTCCACGGCAGCCTCGTTGCAGGCCCAAAGCATGCCCGTCTTCCGCATCAAGTTATATTCCACCCAATAAAATTCACGCATCTTACGCTCTTTCAACCAGCGTTCCTCGTTCATCTGGCGGATCTTCATCGCTTGTTTATACTGCGGGGTATTCTGAAGAAGAGCCATATTGATACCTCGCTCCAACTCCCTCGCCGTAAAACGACCGATAAACTCCCCACCGATCGTCAACCCGTAATATCCATCCGACAAACCGCTCACGGACAATCCCTCATAATTCATCTCATCCATAAAAGGGATAACACTCAAGGCATCTGCCTGCGTATGTTTCTCATTATCATAATAAGAGGTATCGATAGGATACGGAAGCGATTTCGCCTCGTACGTAAAAGTAAGGTTATCCGAGGAAACAGACAAATCCGAGACACGGCAATTATCCGAGCGAGTCACCTTTTTCCCCGCTCCGTCTATCCGGATATCGGCTACCGGCTTACCGGCCAGACCTTGCGCCTTCAAGAAGAGATAAGCCATGACCAGATGCCCGTCCGTAGAGGGATGTATACGATCCTTCCCGCATAAGGTATACATGGAATCCTCCGCTTGCTCCCATTGGTTGATCGCTACCATCGGGCGGTTAAAATCCACGAATCCCCATTGATTCTCCCGGGCCCGGGCATTCAGGAAATCCACGATCTCCAAGATTGGCGTATTCTTCCCCGGGAAAGCGACCTTATTGAAACGAGAAGTCTCGTCATAAGGAGAGCTTCCGATCAAGATTTTCCTCACCTCCGGATACTTCTTATAGACCTCCTCGATAAGGGCATAATCCCGGCAAGCTTTCTCTACCCGGTTCCGGGCGATCGTATCCGCCCCCGGCTTCCGAAAATCCATATAGCCGACATCGTTCATGCCAAAAGATAGCGTCACCACCGTAGGCTCATGTTCGAAAACCTTATCCAACCGCTGGTAAATCATCTCGGCTACATCCCCACCTACTCCCTCGTTAAAGATATCGATGCGTTGATCCGGGAAACGGGTCATATAATACAGCCAGATATATGAATGATAATGCCCACCGCAAGTAATGCTGTTTCCCACGAAGGCGATCCGATCTCCTTTCTGAAACGGAGCTATCGACTGAGCATATACTCCTGCAAGACCTGATAAAAGCAAACAGACAAACAAAACATATCTTTTCATCTCTATTTCTCTCTTCTCTAATTTTCTGTGATGAATAATATATACCGTGTTAAAAAATATTACTATCAATAGTAATCGTATTTATCATGGATAATAATCCGGATTACTACGGATAGTAATATCCTTCCACACACCTCTAGTCTAGAGAATCGCCCGCTTACTTTTAGCGAACGACATCCTCACCAAGCAGAGGGTTCAGTTCTTTCTCACGCAAAGGTACCGGGAAAACCAAATCCGATTCTTTAAACGGATACGTATGATTAACCGCCTGATAGCCGAATAAATCAACCATTTGCTTCGAAACCGGATCAAACGCACGGTGAGTACGCAACATATCATACCATCCTGTAAACTCATAACAGAGTTCCCACGCACGTTCTTTCAATACTTGATCAACCGTGATTGAAGTCGGTCTCGCCTCATTGGGCAACGCACGGTGACGAACTTGGAAATAAGCATCCACAGCTATAGCGTCGGAAGTAGATCCACCATCCAAGGTAGCTTTTGCCTCCGCACACATTAATAGAACGTCCGCATAACGGTAAACCGGAATATTCGCCCCGCTCTTTCCTGTAGATTCGGCATTCTCATCCCAATATTTGCATAAATAAGGAACATCCAAAGTAATCGTTGTCTCCGGATCACCATATTTGGGTTTAGAAGTATAGAAAAACTCCTCATTCCGTTTACGAATATCTTGGTCATCATAACTTTCATAAAACTCTTTACGAGGAGCCAAACCACCCCCATAAGCCGGAGTAATGGAAATCGGTTGTTCCGGATAAGGCAAAAGGCCAAAATGGAAAGGAGCCCCGGCATCTTGCGCCTCACGCTGGATCATAAAAATATGCTCACCACTATTTTCGTTCTCTGACGCACGCAAATCCTTATAATCAGCGAACAAGCTAAAGGCTCCACTATCAATAACCTCCTTGGCTTTCTCGTAAGCCAATTGATAATACTCATTTCCTTTTTGAAGCGGATAACCTGCCATTGTCAAATAAACCTTAGCTAAAAGGGTCTTGATCGCTCCCATAGAGACATGGCCTGTTTTATCACTCCAATCCAGCCCGGACTGCTCCGCCTTTTTCAAGTCTTCCACGATCTGGTTATAAATATCTTCCTTAGGAGACCTGGGGATCTTCACCGTATTCAAGTCTATCGTAGGTTCCGTCTTCAACGGGATATCCCCGAATAATTGTACCCCTTGGAAATAGTAATATGCCCGCAAGAAATAAGCCTCTCCCAGATACTTCGCTTTCTGGCTCTCGCTAATAATATCCGTAGCGGAAACATTTTGAATCACGCTATTACAATTTTCCAAAGGAAAGAAAGTAGCCTTCCAGAAGTTACGAATAATGCCGTTACTCTCTTCCAAACCGGAAAGCAACAAGAACTGGTTCTGCTCATTACCGGCCGCACGAGGACGATAACTAGTACCTACAAGATATTCCAAGTTAAAAAGGTGAACTGTAGCAATCTCGAGGTCGGAACTCAACAGATCATCAAGCCCGTCATAAGTGCCATCCACAGCCGCCTTTATCTGGTTCTCTGTCGTATAATATTCAGAAGGACTCAAGAAGGTTTTCGGGTCTTCCTCTAAAAAATTCGTACAGGATGTAAAAGCCATTGTCGCAGAAAGCAAGCCACACATCCATACATGCGCTTTATTTTTCATATCTTAGTTTTTTACGAAGTAAAGATTAAACAATTAGAAATTAACACCTAAAGTAAATGAATACGTACGAGGTTTGGGATAGGTATAAAAATCCACTCCTTGCTCAAATACAGCATCATAACTCGTCACCTCCGGATCACTACCAGAATAGTTCGTAATCAAGAACGCATTCTCCACATTGAATTCCAAGGATAAACTCTTGATGTGAGCGGCAGAAAGCATACGGGAACTAAAGTCATATTTCAAGCCGATATTACGTAAACGCAAGAACGAACCCGGCTCACAACTCCAAGAATCTACGTCATTCTCATATCCATCTCCCGGAAGGCGCAAGCTAGGCACCATCGTGTTTTGGTTTTCCGGCGTCCAAGCGTTCACCGGAATGTCCGCATAAGCATTGGAGAATGTCACACGGTTACCCATCAACTGGCGAGTGAAGTTAATCAACTTATTACCATACACCCATTGTAAATCAAACATAAACGTGAAGCCTTTCCACGAGAATGTATTTGTCATATTCATCTCGAATTTAGGAGCGCCATTTCCGATATAGTCTTGGTCTTCACCATCCTTCATTCCATTACCATTTTTGTCCCAATACTTGATATCGCCGGGTTTCTTATTATATTTAGCGGCTTCTTCCGCCTCATCGGTTCCCCATGTACCTAGGCGAACATAGCCGTAAAGGGCATTTAAAGGATGTCCCTCTTCAATACGTCCTCCCCATTTACCAATGATATTATCATTTATATCCAGTACCATCGATCGGTTCATCGTATAATTCCAAGAGGTAGTCCATAAGAAATCACGGCTTTGGATATTGCGTGTATTCAAGCTCATCTCAAGACCTTGATTACGGATCTTACCCAGATTTGTCATAGTTTTCTCATATCCCGAGTTAGAAGGCAATTGTAGCTCATACAATAAATCAGTCGTAATCTTATGATAATAATCCGCCATAAACTCGATACGCCCATTAAAGAAACTCAAATCGATACCCGCATCAAGTTGTCTGGATTTCTCCCAGCGTAAATCCGGATTTGCCATACTTTTCAACGTAACGATCGTCGTCATATCCTTGCCAAAAGGAAGGCGTTTATTCTCATAACGTGCCATAGACGCATAATCACCGATTTCCGCGTTACCCACCGTACCGTAGCTCAAACGGACTTTCATATCATCAATCACCTTTTTTGCGTTCTCGAAGAAATTCTCATTGGATACACGCCAAGCGGCCGAGAATGAAGGAAAGAAACCATATTGGTTATTCAAGCCAAAACGAGAAGAACCATCCTCACGGAAAGAAGCGCCCAATAAGTAACGATTGTCAAAATTATAGTTGATACGGGCATAGTAAGAATTCATTTTATTATCCGTATAGTCTGAGCCAACCTTAGAACGTACGGTGCCGACTCCCATATTATTGTACTCAAAATAATCATCGAAGAAATTCTCGGCCCCTAGCTCGCTTTTCTCTGTTTTTGAGTAATACCAACTGGCTCCCGCTACGACATTCAAGTTATGCTTATTCCAGCTTTTATCAAAAGTCAAGTAGTCCTCATTCGTCCACGACATCGTATTTCGATGTGCTTTCTCCGCTTTACCCTTTTGAGTATCTCCATAGCCGAATAAGGTACTCGGGTTATAAGATGAATTGATATAAGAACCATCCTGGCGGCTGAAGCTAGTCGTTAACTTTAACCAAGAGGTAATCTTAAACGTACCAATCACGTTAGCCAACGTGTACTGATTCTTATCGATATTCTTACGTTCCTTTAAAATCCTCACGGGATTCTCCGTATCTTCCGCACCTGGATAATCTCCTTTACGGGAATAGGTACCATCCTCATATTGAACCGGAAGGAACGGTAATGCTTCCAATGTATACCGAGAGATCGCATTCTCCGAGTTTCGGGCATTACTAGATCCAACATTCAACATGGCCTGTAAATGGAACCATTCTTTCAAATCCCATCCGACATTGATAAATGCGTTTATGACTTTATTGCATATGCACAATCCGTATCATATTTCGGAGTCCCGTCCGGATTGAACAGGTCATTCTTATGCGTAAACATATTGCTCGGATCCAGATGGGGAGCGATACGTCCCGGTTGAGCCTCATAAGCACGCTTGAATACATCCAAAGCCTCTTCCGCATTTAAGACATCGACTTTACGAGCTAACGTTCCTGCTGACAGAACTGTATTATACGAGATATTCGTCGTATTTTTCTTACCTTCCTTTGTTGTTATCACCACAACGCCATTCGCACCTCTCGCACCATAAATAGAAGAGGAAGTAGCGTCTTTCAAGATATCGATAGACTGGACAATATTCGGATCAATCTGGTCCGGATCCATGCCAACCACACCATCGACCACATATAGCGGTGTATTAGAAGAATTCAAAGAACCGATACCACGGATTTTTATCGCAGGACTACCACCCGGTGCACCAGAATTCAAGGCGATATTAACACCAGCCACCTTTCCGGCCAATCCTTGGAATACGTTCGTGGCATTCGGACGCTCCAATAACTTCTCCGAGTCTACGGAACCCACTGATGTCGACAAGTTTCGTTTCAACATCGTACCATATCCAACGACAACGACCTCTTCAAGCGCCTTATAATCCTCGGCCAACTTCACGTTAAACAGTGTACGATTCCCGACCTCGATCTCTTGCTCCGCATAGCCGATATAGGAAAATGACAGGATATCGTTATTAGCCGCATCCAAGCTAAACTTTCCATCCAGATCCGTAACCGTACCGACCGTCGTACCCTTAATCACGACATTGGCCCCGATAACCGGTATGCCATCCGGATCCGTAACGATACCGGAGATCTTTTTCTTTTGTTGCTGTACGGCGTCTTTCTTCAAGATCGTGATGTGCTTACCTGATATGCGGTAGGTCAAGTTCGTGTTTTTCAACAACTCATTCAACACGTCGGTGACTTGGCGATTCTTCACCTGTATATCCACCTGCTTACTATTATCAATATCCTCGCTCTTATAGAAAAACATGAACTCGGTCTGTTTCTCAATCTCCGAGACGACATCATAGAACGTCCCGTTCTTTACTTCTACCGTAACTTGAGCTTTTTGCGCATAGGTATCCGCCGAGACATGCAATATACCCAGTATTAAAAAAAGCAATGTGATCTTCATGATTGATTTAATTTTTTTAGGCAATAGCTCATCGCTATTCCAGACTTTTTCCATAAGTTTGTAATTATTTTTTATTAATGACTTACCTTGCTCGCTACTTTTTAGAGGACAGCGATAAAGGTGATTAAACGAATAATGAACGTCTAAGAATCGGGGGTGAGTGGTGTCAGTCCCGATTCTTTTTTGTGATCAGGTATTTGTCATAGGCAATTCGAATGTTTAAGGTTATACATCTATTATTTTGTTATTTGCTCCTCGCCGATATCAGGATATCTTTTCCGTCTTTCGTGAAAGTGAATTGTTTCTCCGAGTTAATAATATCTAGCACCTCTTGTATACCTTGATCCAAGGAGAAGGTTCCTGTGTAGCGGATGTTCCGCAGACTGTCATGCGCCAAGCGGATATTTACCCCATAGTAATTCTCCATACGTTTTACGATAGAGACTAAGGTCTCATCCTTGAAACGATATTTCCCACCTACCCAAGCGTTCGAGATCGAGGCATCTGTCTCTGACAAGAAAATAGAGCCGGTCCGGTTATCCGACCGGGCTTGCTGGTTCGGCTTTAGCTTCATACTACTCATTTTCCGTCCTTGAGCGTCAAAAGATTCCAATAGGATACTACCACTTAATAAGGTGGTGACGCTAAAACGATCATCGTTGAAAGCCTGTATATTGAATGAGGTTCCGAGTACCGTGATTTGTTGGTTCTTTAGTTTTACGATGAAAGGTTTCGAATGATTCTTCGCAACCTCGAAATAGGCCTCACCCTCCAGATGAACCACACGCTCATCTCCATTAAAAGAGGTGGGGTATTTAAAACGGGTGGAGGCATTGAGTATGATCTTACTGCCGTCGGATAGCAATAGCGTGTTCGCACGTCCGCCTTTTTCCACTACAATCTCGTTATATTCCGTATCGCCAGCATATAAACGATTGCTTATCCATTGATTCATACCCACACCTATTCCCATAGCGATTACGATAATCGCCGCATATCTCAAGAATGAAAGCCAGAACTGTTTGCCAAGGACCTTGGATTTCACAGATACGCCAGAGATCGCATCCAGCTTTCCAGCCATTCGCTCCCAACTACGCTCCACGGAATAATGGTTCAAGAACGCCACTTCTTTCCGAGTGTCAAAAAGCCCCTTAAGCTCAAAGAAGTGGGATTTATTAGCGTCACTCTCGTGAATCCAAGCATCCAACACCCGAAGTTCATCCTCCTGAATCTCGTTCTGCAAATAGCGTATGATCAGTTCTTCTATCGAATTATTAGATTCCATTTTCTGTTTCATTTATAATATATACGACCGGTTCCCTCTTTTTACTTACGTATTCTACCGTATTTTCATCTAAAAAATAAAATCAGTGCCAGAAGCACCAACACATTCCGTATGATCTTCAATCCTTTATAGAGTTGCGCCTCTACCGTACGTTGAGAGATATTTAGCATTCCTGCGATCTCCACTGATTTCTTCCCGTCCACATAAGCCAACGTAAAAACCTCTCGGCATCTGTCCGGTAACTTGGCTATTTCCCGGTAAACGGAGTCCAGACGCTCTTTCTCCAGCTCCGCCGCATCCAACCGATTATAATAATCTATCTCCTCTATCTTTAGTCTACGAGCAACCTCATCCGCATAAGTCTTTTCTATTGATTTATGCTTTAGGTAATCGAGGCAAGCATTTTGAACGGAACGGAATAGGTATGTCTTCAAGCCTTCTTCCACGGAATAAATCTCTTTCTTTTGCCAGATCTTGATGAATATATCATGCACTAAATCTTCCGCCGTATCGCTATCCACATATTTCGAGGCATAAAAGATCAGTCTGGGGGCATTCTCCAGATATAATAATTTAAATTTATCTAACTCATGGTTCTTAATAATATAGTCTTTCATGCTCAACGTGGACATTTCTTGTATTATATTAGACAGTTCAAGGCTTCTCCTTTGTCTATATACGATCATAGAAACAGATATACTTACGCCCACACGAAAAAAATAACACAAAAACAAAAAGCCCTATCCGAACTTAATCAGATAGGGCTTTCAGATTATTCTATCGCTAGATATTATCTCAACGGGATATATTGTACAAACGCCTCGATCGCCTCATAAGAAGCCAAACCTAATTGGCGATACAACTCCGCGGTAGCACGGTTGCGATCTTCGGCACGCTGCCAGAACAAACGCTCGTCGTCACCCAGATACGGAGCGCTCTCGGCCTGCGATTGATGCTTCAAAATAGCGTTACGTTTGAAGCGCAACTCCTCCGGACTGATAGGTACGGCCATCTCAATATGGTCCATTTCCCATTCTGCCCATGCGCCGCGATACATCCATACACGGCAGTTCTTCATCCATTCCTCGTCTTTCACCTCGTCGATAGCGGCCAGTACGGCATCCAGACAAACCTTGTGGGTTCCGTGCGGGTCAGCCAAGTCACCGGCGACAAACATTTGATCCGGCTTGATCTCGAGCAACAGGGCCTTTACGATATCCTTGTCGACCTCACTCAAATCATTCTTTTTCACTAATCCGGTCTCGTAGAACGGAAGATCCAAGAAATGAACATGATCGTCCTTCACGCCCGAGTAGCGGCAACCGTGACGGGCCTCCTCCCGACGGATCGTTCCTTTCATAAAGAGGACATCCTTCCGCTCCGGCTCGCCGTTCTCCACCTTCTCGTAACGCAGGTAGTTGATGATCTCGTTCGCCTTATCCTTCACGGCCGAGTCGGGAGAGTATTTCTCACATACATCACGCAAATACTCGCAATAACGGATTACCTCCTCGTCGCCTACGGCAATATTACCGGAAGTCTCGTAAGCCACATGCACATCATGATGCTGGTCGCACAAACGACGCAAGGTTCCGCCCATGGAGATCACGTCATCATCCGGGTGCGGACTGAATACGATCACTTTCTTCGGATACGGGTTAGCACGCTCCGGACGATTGGAATCGTCGGCGTTCGGCTTGCCACCCGGCCATCCGGTAATCGTATGCTGGATATCGTTGAATATCTTGATATTTACGTTGTAAGCGGAACCATATAACGCCAATAGCTCACCCAATCCGTGCTCGCTATAATCCTTGTTTGTCAATTTCAAGATCGGTTTGTCCGTCAACTGACACAACCAAACGATCGCACGGCGGATCAACTTATTATCCCACTCGCAGCTAGTCACCAACCAAGGATGACTGATACGAGTCAAGTCATAAGCGGCGGAAAGATCGATCACGACCTTGGCGTTCGGATGATTCTGCAAATAGCTGGAAGGAACGGCATCGCTAACCTTGCCCTCAACGGTCTTAGCGACAATGCTAGCCTTATCCTCGCCCCAAGCCATCAAGATCACGCTGCGGGCGTTCATCATCGTAGAGATACCCATCGTGATGATACCTGCCGGGACATTCTCCTGCGAAGGGAACGTACGGGCAGCCTCCTTGCGAGAAGCGCCTTCCAACAAGACCATACGGGTACGCGAGCTGATCGTCGTTCCACCCACGTTGAACATGATATTGCTGGAGTTACCGATACCTAGCAACATGCAATCGATACCTCCCACGGATTGGATCGTCTCCTCATACTGGCGGCAGAAATCAAGGATAGCGTCTTTCGGCATGCTTCCGTCCGGGCAATAGATATTCGCCGGATCGATATCGACCTGATCGAATAACTCCTCTTTTAGGCGAGCCAGATTTCCGGCACTGGGATTAGCCAATGGATAGAACTCATATTCCACGAAAGCGATCACGTTGCGAAAACTTAATTTCTCCTCTTTATGCATACGGATCAACTCCTTGTAAACGCTTAGCGGAGAACGTCCGCCGGGTAAAGCGATCACGAAGGGCTTACCGATATCTTGTTTTTTACGGATTTGTGTTGCTATCTCTTTAGCGATAGCGAAAGAACCTTCCTCGGCCGATTCATAAATGTTTGTCGGAATCTTTTCCAAACGGGTTAAAACTGAATGCTCGAAAGCATTTTCCGGGCGATAATACCGCAACGGTATACGCGTCAGAGTAATTTGAGAACTAAGGTTCGTTTTCATGTTTAATTATTGATTTAGTATTACAATCTTACTTGAATCACAAATATATGAAATAAGTACTGATTTCGCCATACGTTGATAGAACAAATTTATTAACCGAAAGGTTTGATCTATATCGCCTAAAAAAAAAGGACCGTCCCGGCCAGCCAAGACAGCCCTCTTTATTATTAACGTGTTTAGACCAATGTATTTGTCTCCGGAACTAAGTTTCCCATGCTCCATACCGCACGCACGTTCAACTTACGATCCAAGATCACGATATCCGCATCCTTCCTCTTTGCAAGGTTCCGGTGCGATCGCTTACCCCATCAGGCGGGCCGGAGTCTCGGAAGCCATACGGACTGCATCGGCCAAAGGAATGTCAGCCTTCTGCACCATCGTACGTACCAGTACGTCCATCGTGGCGATACTTCCCACCAATGAAGAATGATCCGCCAACTTGCATACGCCATCCTCAATGATAATGCGGGGATCGGATAACGGCTTACCCTCGTTGGCTGCGCATGAGAGAGCGTCCGTAACCAAGCAAGTACGTTCCACTCCTTTCAACTTATAGACCAATCGGAGGATCGTAGAGGGTAAATGACGCCCGTCAGCAATCACCTCTACCGTCATATCGTCCATCAAGAAAACACTTTCCACCGTTCCCTCGTACTTATATTCACGACGCTTATGGAAACCAGGCATGGCGTTATAGAAATGAGCCGCATGCGTGAAACCGGCATTGTAAGCGGTCTTAATATCATCAAACTCCGCTTCCGTATGCGAGATAGCGGATAGGATTCCCCTCGACTTCAAGTATTGGGCGAACTCAAGCGCACCCGGTATCTCCGGGCTGGAATCCCAGCGCTTGATGCAATCCGTGCGTTCCAATATCTCTTTATATTCTTTCGGGTCGGCGGGATTCTCCTTATCGATAAACAGGCTCGCCGCCATCTTCGGATTCAGATACGGTCCCTCGATATGCAATCCCAAGATAGGGCCGTCTTTTTTCCTCATCATCTCCTCGCATACGGCCACCGCCTTATCGATCACCCCGATTTCCGGAGCCAACACGGTAGGGAATATCGTCGTGGCCCCATGCTTCTGATGGGCAGCTACCGCACCGTGGAAAGCCTCTTCCGTACATTCGGAGAAGTCGAAGCCCCCACCGCCATGGATATTCATCGCCACGAAACCGGGAACGATCGACATTCCTTTCGCATCCACCACCTTGGCGCCAATCACCGCTAAATCGCTATTTGTAACCTCCAATATCTTCCCGTCGCTAATCAATACGGAACCATCCTTCATCCATCCTTGCGGCGTAAGGATATGGCCATTTATAATCTGTGTCAACATAATCGTTCTTGCTTAGAATAGTTTATTCGTACCTTCAACCAACTTACCCATCGCCCAGACCGCACGGACATTCAAGTCACGGTCCAACAAGACGATATCGGCGTCTTTGCCCCGCTGCAACGTTCCCTTGCGATCGGATACGCCCATGATACGGGCGGGAGTCTCCGAGGCCATACGCACGGCATCCTCCAAGGGGATCTCGGCCTTCTGCACCATCGTACGGATCAGGCGGTCCATCGTGGCGACACTACCCGCCAAGGCCGAGCGGTCGGCCAACTTACACACGCCATCCTCGATGATGACACGGGGATCGAAAGCGACTTGGCTATCACTGGCAGCGCAAGCCAAGGCATCCGTGATCAGACAAGTGCGTTCCACACCTTTTATCTTATAGACCAGACGAAGGATCGTAGGCGGCACATGGATACCATCGGCCACGACCTCGACGGTCATATCATCGAGCAGATAGATACTTTCCACCGTTCCCTCATACTTATACTCGCGGCGTTTATGGAAGCCCGGCATGGCGTTATAGAAATGGGTGGCGTGGGTATAACCTACCTCATAAGCGGTCAGGATATCCTCAAACTCGGCTTGGGTATGCCCTACCGAGGCGAGCACGCCTTTCGAGGTGATATATTTACCAAACTGCATCGCTCCCGGAAGTTCCGGAGCGGCATCCCAGCGCTTGATACAATGCGTTTCCTCCAGCAAAGGGATATATTCCTCGGGATCGGGATTCTTGATGTTCTCAGGGATTTGTCCACCAGCCATTTTCATATTGAAATAATGTCCTTCTAAGTGAAGCCCCAGAACCGGGCTATCTTTCTCGGCCATCAGTTTCTCGGTGGTCTCGGCGGCGGCACGGATCATCGGGATGGTAGAAGAGGATAAGGTGGGGAAGATACTGGTAGTACCGTGTTTCATGTGTGTGGCCACCGCCGCACGGAAAGCTTCCTCGGTGCCTTCCATAAAATCACGGCCTCCACCTCCGTGCACGTGAATTTCCACGCCTCCGGGGACGATGTACATACCTTTGGCGTCTATCAAGGTTGCCCCCACTACCGCTAAGTCGCAGTTTGTCACTTCTAAAATCTTCCCGTCGCTTATCAATACCGAGCCGTCTTTCAGCCAGCCTTGCGGGGTAAGAATCTTTCCATTAATGATCTGTGTTAACATGATATGTGTTTTAAGCTTTCGCGTTTCTTTGGATAGCAAAGTTAAGGACTTTCTTTTTAAAACGAGTAAGCTATTAGAGGTTATTTTCAAAGAATAATCAAAATGACACTTTGTAATCCGAACCTCCGGAGAATCGAATATTCCGGGCCCTAAGTACAGCTCGCCTCTAAATCCGAAAGAAAATTTCAGTAATCAACTAATGGCCAACACCATACCCCAAAACAGCCTTTTATTCTAGCGAAATCAATTCATCCTAATTCATATCAAAGGGAGAGATTGGTATCATTTATAGGGTTACAATACGGTTCTAGCAGGGTAAGAATGCCTATTCACGAGTAGTCATAACCCTATTCTTGAGTAGTCACGATGCCCAACGGCGGCATATGCGTCGGCCGATGGCAGTACTGGCGTAGCCCAATGCGGCCTATCACGCATGGGAAAAGGGATATTCTCCCTTTTAAAAGCCAGCTCTCGCACTCTCTCTTCCGCTATTTCGCATCATCAACGGCAAGCACTTGTCACGAAAACAGGAGTATTTGAATCAAAAAGATCAGATAAGCTGCCTTTCACTGGCTAGCAGCCTTTTCATGAATCCTGCGTATTCAACTCTTCCAACTCCATTGTCCGTTCGGTCCATAGATCCATCGCATCGGAAAGTTCTTTTTTTAGGGCAGAATATTCACCGTAGAGAGAAGCGTCGGAGGCACCTTCCGGCGTAGCCAGCTTCGCCTCGATAACGGCAATGCCATTCTCAAGCTCCGAGATACGGGCCTCGGCCTCGGCAACAGCTTTCTCCGCTTTCTTAATCACTTTACTCAGTTCCTTCCTTGCCTCATAGGAGAGCTTGTTATGGGATACCTGAGCCTCACCGGTACCGGACATGGAAGTACTCGTCCCAGTAGAACGTTCCAATTCACGCAAGCTATCCATTTTCTTATGCTCCAAGAAATTATAGATGCCGCCTAAATGCTCGACGACTTTCTGGTTACCGAACTCATAGACCTTATCGACTAGGCCATCCAAGAACTCACGGTCGTGGGAAACCACGATCACCGTGCCGTCGAACTCCCTCAAGGCGTCTTTCAGCACGTCTTTCGAACGCATATCCAAGTGGTTCGTCGGCTCATCGAGAATCAGCAGGTTGACCGGCTCCAATAACAAGCGGATCATCGCCAAACGGGTACGCTCGCCACCCGACAGGACTTTCACCTTCTTATCGGAGGCCTCGCCGCCAAACATGAAAGCACCTAGGATATCCCGTATCTTCAAACGGATATCCCCTTGGGCTACGTAATCGATCGTATCGAAAACGGTAAGGTTCTCGTTCAATAGCTGCGCTTGGTTCTGGGCGAAGTAACCGATCTTCACGTTATGGCCTAATTGGAGCTTTCCGGTGAAATCGGTAATCTCTCCCATGATACATTTCACCAAGGTAGATTTACCCTCACCGTTCTTTCCGACAAAAGCGACTTTATCACCCCGGTTGATCGTAAGCGTCACATGATCGAAGATCAGATGATCGCCATAACGCTTCGCCACCTCCTCGCAGATCACCGGATAAGAACCGGAACGGGGAGCGGGCGGAAATTTCAGCCGCAACATGGCTGTATCCACATCGTCTACCTCAATACGTTCCACTTTTTCCAATTGTTTGATGCGGGATTGTACCTGTACGGACTTCGTGGCTTTATAACGAAAACGCTCGATAAACGCCTCGGTATCGGCCAATTTCTTCTGTTGGTTCTCATAAGCGCGCTGCTGCTGCTCACGGCGTTCACGGCGAAGTACGACGTACTCCGAATATTTTACCTTATAATCGTAGACCTTACCTAGTTCGATCTCCAAGGTCCGGAAAGTCGTATTATCGATAAAGGCACGGTCGTGCGACACTAAGATCACAGCGTTGGCACGGGTAGCGATAAAGTTCTCCAACCATTGGATGGACTCGATATCCAGATGGTTCGTCGGCTCATCCAGCAGCAACACGTCCGGCCTACGGAGTAAGAGCTTCGCCAACTCGATACGCATGCGCCAGCCTCCGCTGAACTCAGACGTCGGGCGGTCGAAATCGCTACGGCTAAAACCTAGTCCGGCCAATGTACGCTCCAACTCCGCATGGTAGTTGTTTCCTCCCATCATCTGGAAATGCTCCGATAGATACGTGACACGATCAATCAGCTTTTGATAGCCCTCGGAGTCATAATCCGTACGCTCCGCCAATTGAGTATTCAAGCGATTGATCTCCTCCTCCATCTCATGGATATGCTCGAAAGCGCATTCCGCCTCCTCCCGAACCGTACGGGTATCCACCAATTGCATGTGCTGGGGCAGGTATCCGATCGTGACCTCCTTCGGTACGCTAACAGTTCCAGAAGTCGGCGATTGCAGGCCTGCGAATATTTTCAACATTGTAGATTTGCCCGCTCCGTTCTTGCCCACCAAAGCGATACGGTCCTTCTTGTTTACCACAAAAGAAATATCATCAAAAAGCGTAAAACCGCCAAACTCCACTGTTAGTCCTTCAACCGAAATCATACTGTCTCTTTAATTTATGACCGCAAAGATACAACAGTTCAAGGTTTACTCACAAACTTTTCAATTAATATCAGCACATCCTTATGCAACGGAAGGGCCGGATCGGTATAGGTAGCCATCTGTTTTTGCTGATCCATCGTATCGCAAGTCTTCATCAGATGGTTCATATTCCCGATCAAATGGTAATCGGCCGAAGGTTGAGATCGCTTCAATAGTTCGGCGTCTTTTACGGATACTTGCATATCCTTATCCCCTTGCAAGATCAACACCGGGACTTTTAGTTTCTTGATGATTTCCTGCGGATTATACGTATACCATGAGATCATATAAGGCTGTACCGACGAGCGGAACAGGGCTTGCAAACCGATCGGCACGTCCGGTACGAGCTTCCCTTCCTTCAAGGACGTGTTTATGGATCTCACCATATTCCGGATCACTTCCGGTTGACCGGCCATCTGTTCCTCTATGATCTCATAAGCGGGACGCCCCGCACCCGCCACCGAAATGTATCCTTTCACTTTCGGATTATCCACCGAAGCCGCCATACCGACCAACGCTCCCTCGCTATGCCCCAACACATAGATTCCGGAGATCCGTTTGTCCTTGCTTAAATAATCGATCCAGCCTCGTGCGTCCTTGATCCCGTCCTCGAAACGCATGGAATACTCATCCTTTCCGGCCGAGGCACTCGAAGCGATACCCCGCTTATCATAACGCAGGGAAGCAATCCCCTTCCCTGCCAGCCCTTCCGCCAAATATCTCAAGGAATTATTCTTACCCGGCAAGGCGGCGGAGTTCCCGTCCATATCCGTAGGGCCGGAGCCGGGGATGATCAATACCACAGGATAACCGGACTCCTGATTGGGAGTTACCATCTTCCCTTTTAATGCCCCGGTAGACGTATTCAACACCACCGGACGCTCGTTCAACCGTACAGGCAACTGGGGCAGACCAGACAAGGATACGAGAAGAAAGCAAACGAAAGCTATCAGTTTCTTTTTCATAACGGAATCAATTTATATACTTAAAGCACACATGAGACATACAATCTCAGTATCCGCCAAATGTAACTAAAAAAGGGGAAAACCTCTCGGCCTTCCCCCTTCTTTATCTAACATCTTTATAGGAAATTAATACCCCGGATTCTGTTTCAAGTTTGGATTCTTATCCATGCTTGTTTGAGGAATCGGCAAGTAACGGTTACGAGAAGAGAACTGACGAGTCTCAATAACAGCCGTACCCGTGATTTCCGCACGTTTAGTAGGCTCAGACTCCCCATAATTAATCGTTCCTGTAACACGTAACAAATCACCATTCAGGACTTTCTCGGCAAGCATCTTTCCATCTTCCTGCCAACGGACGATGTCCGCACGACGCAAGCCTTCGCCGGCCAACTCTACCGTACGCTCACGACGGATCAATTCACGAAGTTTATCCTTCGTCCCATATTTAGCCTTATCCACTTCCCGCATTCCTACACGCTGACGGATCTGATTCAAATAACCATAGATCTCATCAGAAGGACCGCTCAACTCATTCGCAGCCTCCGCATACGTCAATAGAACCTCCGCATAACGGAATACGATCGGACAAGCTCCCGAGCTCCAAACATCTCCATATTGATCCATCGGATCCAAGTATTTCGCCCAAGTCAAAGCACTCTTGGAAGCATTATCTGTATAAGTCGGGAAGTTCTTGTTGACAGTACCATCTTGAAGTTTCTCGTCCAAAGTATTCAAGACATCACCTCTCCAGTCACGTCCCGGATATAAAATGGTCATGGCCATACGAGGGTCACGATTCGCGAACGGATGCTTTGCGTCATAAGTCTTCGACTCTTCTTTCGTCAATCCATCAGACATTTCATACATATCCACCAAATTCTGGGTCGGGACGATAGAAGACCAGCCTTGGTCTACATTATTGTACATTTGCCCGATGGTTCCCAATCCATCCAACGTCTCAATATTCTGATCCGCTAGGATTATCTCTTTAGAATCCACTCCCGATACCTTAAAAAGATTCGTATAATCCGGATCCAACTCATACTGCTTCAAATCAATGATTGCCTTAGCTGCGTCTTTTGCCTTTTGCCAATCACCATAATACAAAGCCTCACGCATCTTGATAGCTAAAACAGCACCTTTAGCGATATAGCCACGAGCCTCCGGAGCCTCCGCGATCCCAGCTAAGGCCTCGTCTAAATCCTTAGCTATATAATCGCGTACCTCTTGTTCCGTATTGCGTTCCACTTTAGCCTCGTCCGCACTTGAATAAGAACTAATAATAGGCACACCACCATACCACCAATTCATCAAGAAATACTTATAAGCACGGATCGCTTTAGCTTGAGCCACATAATTAGCTTTTACAGCGTCACTAGAAAACGTCACCTTGTCTACATTCTCCAAGAATGTATTCGCCTTACGAATCGACTTGTAATCATAAAGGATCTGCCCAGGATTAGAACTAGACAATGACCCATCCCCCCACGGGCGGAATCCTTCCCAAGGGAAATTATTATAGCCTATATCTGAGCCACAATCCAGATAAAGCAACGTATTTCCATCTAGCAAATCCTTATAACAGCCTACTATGAAGCCCTTCGCATCCGCCTCTGTCTGCCATGTGGTAGAAGGAGCCAACTGATCCTTAGGCACCGTATCCAGAAAATCTGAACACGAAGTAGATAACGCAGCCATACCAGCCGCCAACATATATATTGATAATCGTTTCATAAAATCTTCTATTTAAATGGTCTTAACTAATTAGAATGTCACATTTACGCCAAAAGAATTTGTCATCACTAATGGGTAGCTAGACAAACGGGAACTAACCGTCTCCGGGTCTACGTTCAATGGCATAGAATCTATCGTAAACAAATTCTCCGCAGAATAATAAACACGTACATTCGACAAACCGATAGCGTTCAGCACACTCTTTGGAAGCGTATATCCCAATTGCAATGTCTTCAGACGCAGGTAACTGGTATTAATTACCCAGAAATCAGACATCACGTTAGAAGCCTCACTCGGAGATTTTCTAGACTCCGCTACACGCGGCATACTTGCATTGGTATTTTCCGGTGTCCAGCTATCCAGCCATGCAGTAGAAGGATGTCCGGCACTACCCGAGAACTCACCAAACGCTTCTTTCGTAAACGCACGACCTACATTAGCCGCACCGGTGAAGTTCAAAGTCAAGTCAAATGCTTTATAGCCTACATTCAAGTTCAAACCAAATGTAACAACTGGATTGATAGTCTTAGACAATACACGGTCATCCGCATCCAGCTTTCCATCTCCATTCGTATCTACATAACGTAAATCACCGGCTTGAAAATCCTGTCCGAACGGGTAGCCGTCTTTTCCTTTATAGGTATCCATCCATTGCTGTGCCTCCGCGTCAGATTGGAAAAAGCCATCAGCCTTATATACATAGTAAGAATCGATTGGCTTTCCAACAAAACGCCACAAATCACCGTCATCAGGATTTGTCATACGGTCTACACCTCCTAAATCCTCGATCTTGTTCTTATTATAGGCCATATTTCCCATCACATTCAATGACCAGTCATTCCACTTATTGTTATAACCTAGCTGTACCTCGACACCTCGGTTACGCATAGAACCCACGTTGTCGAAATAAGGATCCAAGCCAAACTCAGTCGGGACCGGTACCTCCATGATGATATCCGTAGTCTTGCGATCATAGTAATCAAACGTGAAAGTCACATGATTAATAACCGCATCCAAGCCAATACCCCAAGTCGTAGATTTCTCCCATGACAAATCCTCGATACGATAGGCTTTCTGATAATATCCCGTCGTCAAGTTGCCTCCCATAGGATAATTACCATCCAAATTATAAGTCTGCATCCAAGGATAATATTGGTTCTCCCAAGGATTCGATTTATTTAAGGCGTCTTGATTACCTAACATACCCCAAGAAGCACGAATCTTCAAACTGCTCAACCAATCATGCGTACTTTCCATAAACTCCTCCTCGCTGATACGCCAAGCACCGGAGAAAGAAGGGAAATATCCCCAACGATGTCCCGGAGCAAAACGAGAGGAAGCATCCGCACGGAAGTTTGCCTCTAATAAATATTTTCCCGCAAAATCATAATTAATACGCCCAAAATAGGAAAGCATGGCAAGCTCTCGGCTCAAACCATCATTTGTTTGTGTAGAAGCCCCACCGGCATCCATATCATTCAGGCTATTACTCGGGAAATTATTCCTCTGCATCTGATTCTTGCTAACCTCATACTTCTCCGCATGATAACCTACCATCACTTTCAAGCCATGCTGACCAAAGTTCTTGCTGTAATTCAGCAAAGCATCGAAATTATAACGTTTCCAATTCACGAAACGTTCAACCAAGGAAGTGGTACGAGACGCAGATGCCGGATCATCCGGTATGCTCAGAACTCGCTCCGTATGACGTTGGTCCTCGTTCACATAGGCACCCGTCACAGTAGCCTTCAGCCCATCAATAATATCATAATCAACAGAAAGTGCCCCCGTAAAATTCTGGTTACAATTATCCACCGTCTGCCCGGAATCCAACCATGCGATAGGGTTACCATCGTTAGTTTGTCCGTATTTGCCATCCTTATCTTTGACTGGGATCATCGGGCTAATAATATTCAATTGACGGATAATCTGGTCGGAAGAACCACCATAATAGCTAGCATTCGGATCCGAGAAGTCATTCTTGATAAAAGACATGTTCATCCGAACAGCCAGTTTCTTCGTCAACTGCATATCCAGATTCGTACGTCCATTAAACTGTTTACGATCTGAGTTAGGAAGGATACCCGTCTGCCCTAAATATCCGGCCGAAGCCATATACTTCACGTTCTCCGCACCTCCTGTAATACTAACATTGTGTTTATGCAACAAACCTGTCCGATAAGCCTCATCATTCCAGTCCGTATTAGGATGTCCGTAAGGATCAGAGCCATCCTCAAACATCCGGATGTCCTCGTCACTATAACGTCCCGGCTCGAAACGATTCCACAAACGTGCGTAATCGGCTGAGCTGACACGATCAATCATGGAAGTAGCTTTCGAGGCACCCACATATCCGTTATAAGAGATACGAGGAGCACCCGTCTTACCACGTTTTGTCGTGATCAAGATAACACCATTAGAAGCCTTCGAACCGTAAATAGCGGCGGAAGAAGCGTCTTTCAATACAGAAATACTCTCAATATCATTCGGATCGATATCATTCATGGAGCCACTCTCGATACCATCGATCAAGATATATGGGCTGGCAGAGTTCAAAGTACCGACACCACGGATACGGATCGTACTACCATCCTGTCCCGGACGGCCTTGACCCGAGGTAACGGTTACACCCGGCATCATACCTTGAAGACCGGAAGACACGTTGGAGATAGGACGGCTTGTCAACTCCTTGCTATCCAATTGGGCTACCGCTCCCGACAAGTTCGCCTTCTGTTGCGTACCATAACCGACAACGATCACCTCATCTAATTTCTGGGTATCTTCCTGCAAGGATACATTGATGGAAGGCTCTCCATTATATTTGAATTCTTGAGTTAGATAACCGATAAAGGATACTTGGATCACATCCCCTTTCTTCACATCCAACACGAAATTACCATTCATGTCGGTTACAGTACCATTCGTAGTACCTTTTACAACTATTGACGCTCCAGCCACAGGGCCAAAACTGTCACTAACCGTTCCCTTCAAACTACCTTCTTGCTGGGAAATACCTACCCTCGGAGTTATCGCCGCACGATCAGAAGCATGAACCACACCCCCGGAACAAAACGCTGCAGACAATAGAACAAAACTGACAGGTCTTACAATTTTCAACATAAGAATCGTTTTTTGTTTATTAAATAGCTGTTACTATTATAAGACTTAAGGCATACTATTTTAGATCTCGTTTCTTATAATATTCACTCTTCTAAATCATTAATGTATAATTATAAATCCTCGGTTAACTACCATGAAAGCGCTTCTTCATCGTTCTGGCGGAACTCCGTTTATTACTCATATACACTAACTTCATGTTTGAATTTCAAACCATATACCTCTTTGATGTCCATAGCTCCATACTAAAAAAGATTATGGTTGAAAAGATTGTTTGTTAAATATTTTAATAATTAGGTGGTGTCGTTTTAGATTCGTATGCGAAAAATTAGTCTTTTTTGTTTTATAATTAAAAATAGTGCTATATTTGCTGCGTCTAATGATTATAAGTTCCGCCAGAACTACGTACTTATAGAAGCCTGACTAATATTAAGGCACTTATTCCATTTATTCCTTTATAACCACTATTTATCATGAAAAAGTTGTTATCTTCGTCCCTTGTAATAACTAATTATTAAATTATGAAAAAGAAAAGCTTAACTTTATTACTAGCGACTACGGTGGCAAGTAGTATCCTATTTTCGTCCTGTATAGGATCTTTTGGTTTAACAAACAAACTTTTAACGTGGAATAGAAGCATCGACAGTAAGTTTGTTAATGAGCTAGTGTTCATTGCTTTCTGGATTGTCCCGGTTTACGAGATTTCCGCTTTGGCTGATGTCCTTGTGATCAACTCTATCGAATTTTGGAGCGGAAGTAATCCTGTAGCGGATGTAGGTAACGTTAAAACAATCGATGGTAAAGACGGCGTTTATACCGTAGAAACAAAAGTTGATGGATACCATATCCAAAAGGAAGGCGATGAGAAAGCGGTTGACTTAGTTTTCAACGAGGCTGACCAAAGCTGGAATGTAGAAGCTAACGGAGAAAGCACAAAATTATTAAAATTCAATGGTGATGACGAAGTTGTCATGTATTTACCCGATGGCAAGGAAATGAATGTCGAGCTAAACCAAGCAGGTGTTTTAGCTTTCCAACAGGTAGCTGACGGATATTCTTACTATGCAGCTAAATAATTGAAAATTGAGAATTGAAAATTACGTAGAGTCACTTCTAATTCTCAATTCTCAATTTTCAATTCCCCAGTGCTAATCTAAATAAAATACGATGAATATGAACTCTATCAAAAAAATGATGCTTTCCGGAGCATTAGGTTGCCTTATTTCCGGAATGGCTTATGCGGACGGTTCTTCACCCCAACCCGTAAAACCTTATTGGCAAGACATTCAAGTCGTAGCCGTAAACAAGGAAAAACCCAGAAGCTCCTTCATGAGTTATGCGGACCGAGAAACCGCCCTCACCTCTCGATTTGAGAAAAGCCCGTACTATTCCCTATTAAACGGTACTTGGAAATTTTTCTTTGTCGACTCTTACAAAGATCTTCCTCAAAATATCACAGATCCTTCCGTTAATACCTCTTCATGGGATGATATAACCGTTCCCGGAAACTGGGAAGTACAAGGACATGGCGTAGCCATTTATACGAATCATGGTTACGAGTTTAAACCAAGAAATCCCCAACCTCCGTTATTGCCGGAAGCGAATCCGGTTGGCGTATACCGCAGAGACATCGAGATACCCGCAAGTTGGGATAACCGGGATATTTATTTACACATCGGCGGAGCTAAATCCGGCCTTTACGTATATTTAAACGGGAAAGAAGTGGGTTATAGCGAGGATTCCAAAAATCCCGCCGAGTTCCTGATCAATAAATACCTGCAACCCGGAAAGAATGTGCTTACATTAAAGATATTCCGTTGGAGCACCGGTTCTTATTTGGAATGTCAGGATTTCTGGAGAATGAGCGGTATCGAACGTGACGTATTCCTTTGGTCTCAACCCAAGGCCAGTATTCAAGATTTCCGTGTCGTCTCAACCTTGGACGATACGTATACGAATGGAATCTTCAAACTGGCGGTAGACTTAAAGAATCATACCCAAGAAACGAAAAATTTAAATGTCGGATATGAGCTTTTGGACGCAAAAGGTAATCTTGTGACCTCCGAGGCTAATGATATATGGGTAAGTCCTGCAAGTCCTCAAACAGCATCTTTCGAGTATGATTTAAAGAACGTAGCCCCTTGGAGTGCCGAGCATCCGAATCTATACAAATTATTGATGACGATAAAAGAAGAGGGTAAGGTAATCGAGGTAGTTCCATTCAACGTTGGTTTCCGCCGGTTCGAGATGAAGCAAATTGACCAAGTAGCGGAAGACGGAAAACCTTATACGGTCTTATTGTTCAATGGGCAACCGGTTAAGTTCAAGGGTGTCAATATTCATGAGCATAACCCGGAAACCGGACATTACGTAACCGAGGAACTCATGCGTAAGGATTTCGAGCTGATGAAGCAAAACAATATCAACGCTGTCCGCCTATGCCACTATCCGCAAGACCGTAAATTCTATGAACTCTGCGACGAATACGGATTGTATGTTTACGATGAAGCGAATATCGAGTCTCACGGTATGTATTACAGCCTGAAAAAAGGCGGCACTTTGGGTAATAATCCGGAATGGCTGATCCCGCATATGGACCGTACGATGAATATGTACGAACGAAACAAGAATTATCCGAGCGTTACTTTCTGGTCACTCGGAAACGAGGCTGGAAACGGATACAACTTCTATCAAACTTATTTATATCTGAAAGACAAGGAAATAAATAGCATGAATCGTCCGGTGAACTATGAACGTGCCCTTTGGGAATGGAATACGGATATGTACGTACCTCAATACCCGAGCGCTGAATGGCTAGAGGAAATCGGGCGTAAGGGTAGTGATCGTCCGGTAGCTCCTTCGGAGTATTCACATGCGATGGGAAACTCTTCCGGCAACTTATGGGATCAATGGAAAGCTATCTATAAATACCCGAACCTGCAAGGCGGATTCATCTGGGACTGGGTGGACCAAGGTATCTTGGAAAAAGATAAGAATGGACGTGAATATTATACCTATGGTGGTGACTATGGAGTAAACGCCCCTAGTGACGGAAACTTCCTTTGCAACGGTATAGTAAACCCGGATCGTACCCCGCATCCCGCTATGGCAGAGGTTAAATACGCCCATCAAAATATCGGGTTTGAGGCGATCGATTTAGCGAACGGTTTATTCCGCGTCACGAACCGTTTTTATTTCACGAACCTAAAGAAATATATGGTCCACTATAGCGTAACAGCCAATAATAAAGTTGTACGCTCCGGTAAAGTCTCTTTGGACATAGAACCCCAAGCTTCTAAGGAATTTACGGTTCCCGTAGGCAACTTAAAGCCACAAGCCGGTACGGAATATTTCGTAAACTTCAACGTAACGACCGTAGAAAAAGAGCCGTTAATCCCTATCGGACACGAAATCGCTTGCGATCAATTCCGCTTACCGATCGAAAGCCCCAAGAAGGCGTTTAAGACCAGCGGCCCTAAATTAACGGTTTCGACAAATGGAGATAACTTATCGGCATCCTCCTCAAAGGTAAACTTCGTGTTTAACAGGAAGACAGGAATCGTTACTTCTTATAAAGTGGATGGTACGGAATATTTCAGCGAGGGTTTCGGTATCCAACCGAACTTCTGGCGTGCGCCGACCGATAACGATTACGGAAACGGTATGCCAAAACGCTTGCAAGTCTGGAAGGAAAGCAGCAAGAACTTCAACGTGACAGACGCTACCGTCACTATGGATGGCAATAACGCCGTGGTTAACGTGAACTATTTATTGCCGGCAGGAAATCTATACATTGTTAATTATACGATCTATCCAAGCGGAGCCGTAAATGTGGCCGCCCGTTTCACATCCACGGATATGGATGCCGCCCAAACCGAGGTATCGGAAGCTACTCGCACGGCAACCTTCACTCCGGGACGTGACGCCGCCCGTAAAGAGGCTTCCAAACTAAACGTTCCTCGTATCGGTGTTCGCTTCCGCTTACCGGCAAGTATGAATCAAGTGGAATATTTCGGACGGGGACCTGCTGAGAACTACTTGGACAGAAACGCCGGTAGTATGATCGGCTTATATAAATCTACAGCCGAGGAATTATATTTCCCATATGTACGCCCGCAGGAAAACGGTCATCATACCGACACTCGTTGGGTATCACTTAGTACCGGCAAGAAAGGCTTGTTGATCCAAGCGGATAATACGATTGGATTTAACGCTTTGCGTAATTCCATAGAGGATTTCGATGACGAGGAAGCAACTGGGCTACCCGTCAATGGAGTAATTTCACACCAGAGCAAGTAGCGAACCATGATGAAGCCGCAGCAAAGAGCGTATTACGTCGCCAGCATCATATCAACGATATCACGCCTCGCGACTTCGTTGAGGTTTGCGTCGACTTGAAACAACAAGGTGTAGCAGGTTATGATAGCTGGGGTTCACGTCCGGAACCAGCTTATACATTACCCGCAAACCGGGAATACAACTGGGGCTTTACCCTTATTCCGCTTAAATAAAGAAAAGTCATAACTTATCCATAACAAAGGGAGTGTATTAGGCTTAATCCAATACACTCCCTTTGTTATACTACTGCAACGGCTTTGCAGCACTACTGCAAGGCGGGTTGCAGTAACGTATCCTTATTTAATCACTTCCTTCAAGGTATTCTGTAAGTCTTCCAGTGATATTCTTGGCGATGATCACCCCATTCGGATCCAATAACACATTTGCCGGAATACCTCGTACCCCATAAAGAGCAGGGATCTCAGAATCCCAATATTTCAAGTCGGAAACGTGAGCCCAAGTCAGATGATCATCTGCGATCGCTTTCTGCCATTTAGCCTTATCCTTGTCCAAGGATATACCTACGATCGTAAAGTTCTTATCCTTATATTGCTGGAAGGCATTTACCACGTTAGGGTTTTCCTTGCGACACGGGGACACCAAGAGGCCCAAAATCCAATAACACATATTTTCCCCTAAAGTCCGACAATGACACAGAAACTCCTGCAGTATCCGGCAAGGAAAACTCCGGAGCGACTTGTCCGATCTGTACGTGTTCTAATTGTTTGATAATACCGTCCAAGTCCTTCACATAAGGACTATTCGCCAATACCGGGAAATCTTCGCACGAGTCGCCTTCAAATCATCCAAAGATAATTGGTAGGTAAAATAACGATATAGATAGAACGACGCCGCCGGAGAATCTGGATATTTCGAAATCAAACTGTCAATATCATACCCTTCCTCAAATACCTTCTCCGCATTTTCTTGAAAGACATCATTCACCGGTGAATTCTGTACGGTAATAGTCTCCCCGTCATTCCCGATCTTGACATTCATATCCGTATTCTCCAAGAAAAGTTGAACCGGATAGTTCATGCTCTCGGTTGCCAAACCGAATAGTAAAGGCTGATCTACCTCACCTTTAAAGGTGAATTTCCCATCTTTGATCTCCGCCGTATCCACGTCAAAGAACATTTTATTACGGAATGACTTCAAGTAAATTTTACCGTCGGGCATATTCTCTACCTCACCATTGATAACATATCCTTTTGGAACTTCTTGGCAACCAACCACCAAAAGGCCGGCAAGCGCCATCATACAAAATTGCTTCATTTCTCTATTCTATTTATTGATTACTTAAACCCAGGGTGATGATAACGTCCCTTTTCAACGAGATCTTACCATATTCTATCGCACGCACCGGGCAACGATGAATGCAGGCAACACACTGAACGCAAGAATCGGCCCATTCCGGTTTTCCGTCACCCGACAGGGAAATCGTACCGGTCGGACAGACCTTCGCACAGATGCCGCAAGAGATACAGGCATCCGTAGCATAAAATCGGTTGCCGCCTATCGCAAAGTGAGTGAACAACGGATAGACCATATAGCTCTTCAAAAGAGGGACACTTCCCGCATAATACAAAGAGGGATTTCTCTTCTGCCGGATCGCCTCTACGATCTCGCCTACACGTTCCGGCGCTTTTCCAGTTTCTCAGTCTCTACCATCTTACTATCCACGTCGAAGCCGGGCATCAAGACATAATTGTTCGGCATTTGTACAGAGAATCCTCCGGTTACGGCAATTCCCCGCCTCGCCAAGATGCTCCGCATGATCCGATCCGTATATCCACAATCATCACCACAAGTACAGACGAAATAAACCTCTTGCCCCTTATATCCGGACAGGATCAACCGGGAAATAAAGCGGGGCACCAATACAGCCGGCCCCAAGAATGGACAGGGAACACAAAACACTTTCTCCCTCTCCCCCAATGGATAAGCATTCTTACCCTCATTCAACGCATCGGCAATGGAAACCAACGGCTCATCGAAAGCCGTCCCTAACGCTTCCGCAACCCAACGGGAGTTTCCTGTCCCTGTAAAGTAGAATATCATGCGCTCATTTTTTTAGATACAAAAATACATAATATCCAAATATATACGCTATCTTTATCTAGTTTAAGAAACCTAAAAAACAAATCTTATGACAACGATGGAATTAAATTTACGGAAAGAATATCTCTATGACTTGATAAAAGGCATGGATGAGGAAAGATTATCGAAAGTGGAGACCTATATAAAACGTTTGTGCTCTCCTACTTCCAAAAAGGCAACGAACTACCCTTGGACGCCATCGGTAGAAGAATTAGAATCTATGATAGCCGAATCTGAAGAAAACTATGAGAAGGGACTTTATATAGAGGAAGAAGAGATGAATAAGTTTTTTGAATCGATGAGATGAAACAAGCCATTACAAAATATTGTATTGTATAGAAAATGATGATTTCATCCACATTGTAGTCGTTTTCGATTGCAGGCAACCCCCCAATAAATAAATATCTTTTTTCAAATAAAAAAACAGCTATATCAAAAGTATTATAACCGGACGTTGGTTTCACAGAAAAACATCTATTTGTAAAGTCTACGTTACCAACGCCCGATTATAAAAACTTACACTCTTAGGAGATGATCAGATCTCAATATCCCAAAAACCCGCCGAACGTTCTAATTCGACCAAGGCTGAGCTGTAATTAAACAGCGTCTCAATATACTGAGCTTGTACTTCATCGTAAGTACGCTGGGCGTCCAAGACTTCCAACAAAGAGACTTCCCCCCTATTATAGCTGTAAATCTTGCCATCCATCACCTCACGGGCTTGCCTTAAAAGCCCATCCTGATAATGATTGACTTGCTCGGCGAAAGATTGATAATTGCGATATGCCTGCATCACCTCCGTCTGCACTTGCAAAAGAGCCTGCTTATATTGCGCTTCCGCTTGTTGCTCCCGATAACGAGCGGCACGAACCGTCCCCTTATTGAAATTAGAGAATTTCAAAGGAACAGCGATACCTGCCGTCACTCCGGTAAAAGGAGGCGCCGGGGCTTCCTCATTATAAACCCGGGCATTACGGCTTACGGCGATAGACAAATCCACATCCGTATTCCGCTCCCGGCGAGCTACTTTCAAGGCTCTAGCGGCCACTTCCTTGTTTTTTAAGGCAGCTACCAAATCCGTACGCCCCTCGCTTGCCGCCGTTATTAAGTCAACAAGGATAAAATTCCGAGGCTCCATACGTAACTCGGCCTCTGGGTGAAATAAAGTATCCATACTGAAAGTCCCCGTCAAGAGGTTTAAGTTCGAGAAAGCATTCTTTAATTCCGCACCGGCTTGCAACAACTCGTTCCGCAAGACCCCGGCCTCCACCCGGCTCTGCGTAGCGTCCACCTCACGGATTTGCCCTAAAGAGAAACGGATACTGTCGCTCTCCGCCAATGCCCGGATATTCTCATAGGCATTCTCCTTTACTTTATACAACTCATGTTGCTTTAAGGCTTCCATATAGGCAATCGTAGCGTCTGCCCGGAGATTCCGGAAATAATCGGCCAACAATGCCTCGGTCAACTCACTCTCGCTACGTGCCAATGAGATATTCGCACCCCGTTTCCCAAAAGAGAAAGTTTTGCTCAGTTCTACCTCAACACCTTCTCCCATCTGCAAGGAATTATTCTCATTATTGAAATAAGACACGGAAAGATTCGGATCGTTAAACACCTTTGCCGCCGTTACCTCGGCCTTAGCGGCCGGCACATTCAATTTCTCCGACACATACTCAAGGTTACCTTCCGCAACCCGCTCCATATATTGCCGATACGTAAGCGGAACCATGGTCTGGGCATTCGCGGATAAGCATCCGCAGAGTAACGACAGGATTATATATTTCTTCATATCTTCTAATCTAAACATAGTACATCTTTTTAATTCCACCGCCGGATTAAGCGTGCAGCTCTTTTTCCTCCGATACCGGCGTCAAATCCTTCCCCTCATAATGCTTCTCGATCATATAGTATAAAGCGGGAAGCACATAAAGCGTGATTACCGTAGCAAATAAAAGCCCGTAAACGATTACCGTAGCCAAGGGACGCTGCACGTCCGAACCGATCCCCGTACTGACAGAGGCAGGAAGCAATCCCAAGACCGCAACCGTAGCCGTCATCAAGATCGGACGGAAACGGTGCTTGGTTCCCGTTATCACCGCATCTTTCAAATCCCGCTCCCTCGTACGTAAGTTATTGATATGGGAAATCATGATCACGCCATTTTGGATAGCGACACCGACCAAGGCGATAAAACCAACCGCCGAGGAGACATTCAATGTCATTCCCCGCACATTCAACGCCAACATACCACCAAACAAAGCCAAGGGAACGACACTCATCATCAAAGCCGCCTGCCGGAATTTACCGCAAGCCGCAAACAACAAAAGCAGCATCAGCCCCAACGCCAAAGGAACCACAGCCCCCAAACGGGCATACGCACGATGCTGGTTCTCGAACTGTCCGGCCCATTTCAAATGCACGGAATCATGATCGTATTTCACCTCTTTATCGATCAACGCATTCGCCTTATTCAAGAACGCCGTCAAGTCCACGCCACGTAAATTAACCCGTACCGTCAAGTGCCGCTTATTCATCTCACGGGTAATCGTACTGGCACCAGTTGTCATCTTAATCTCCGCTACTTGCGAAAGAGGAATCTTTGTTCCGGAACCGGTAGTCAGCAATAGATTTCCGATACGTTCGGGAGAATTGCGGCTAGCGTCATCGAAACGACAAATCACGTCATAACTTTTACTTCCGACAAATATCTGGGAAATAGAAGCTCCACCGATCGCTAACTCAATCAAATCAGCCACATCCGACACGTTCAAGCCATACTGGGCGATACGGGCACGATCCGCAATAATCTGCAATTGCGGCAACGGAGGCTCTTGATCTACCGCTACGTCGGCAGCACCCGGTATTTCCTTCAACACATTAGCGACTTGATCCGCAATATGGCGACTTTCCGTAATATCATCGCTATAAATCTTCAGCGCCAAATCACTATGAGCCCCAGCGATCTGATCCATCACCATATCGATGATCGGCTGGGAGAAACCGACCGAGTAGCCGGGCATGGTCTCCAACTTAGCCGCCATTTCCTCGATCAGATCCGCTTTCGTCTTACCGAATTTCCATGTACTATAGGGTTTCAATCCCACGCCACACTCCACATGAGAGAGTGAGAACGCTTCCGCCCCCTCATCATCGCGACCGACTTGAGTCATTACATATGAGACTTCCTTAAACTCTTTCAAAGTCTTCCGAAGCTCCGCCCCCATCTCCTTCGATTTCTCAATGGAAATACCCGGAGGAAGCTGTACCTGTATCCAGATCGCCCCCTCATCCAACGGAGGCAAGAAGTCTTTTCCTACGGTATAACTTAAAATCCCCGCTCCCAGCAATATCGCCAGTAACGGTACAATAACCCGTCTTGGCTTCTCCATCAATCGGACAATTTGTGAATGATAAGCCGTGGAAAGTTTCTCCAACCAACGATTATGGTAAATCTTTCCCGGCTTACGATACGCATAAAAGGCCAATCCCGGAATCAAGAACAAGGCCACACACAAAGCGCCCAGCAAAGCATACCCTACGGTATAAGCCATCGGCGTAAACAATTTCTTCTCAATATGCTCAAAAGCGAACAAAGGAAGATAGGCTGTTATAATAATTAATGTAGAGAAAAAGATCGGGCGAGCCACCTCAGTCGTACGGCGCAAGATCGAATCTTCCGTCAATACCTCATCCGGATGCCGTTCCCTTTTCTTCAAGACCGTCTCCATCATCACGATCGCTCCGTCTACCAAAATACCGAAGTCTATAGCGCCTAAGGAAAGTAGGTTCGCAGGAATATTCGTAACATGCATCAAGATAAAGGCAATCAATAGAGACAAGGGAATGGTTAAGGCCACCAACAAAGCGCCACGCCAACTCCCCAAGAATAAGATCAGTACTAAGACAACCAATACCATACCCTCGAACAACGTATGCGATACGGTATGCAAGGTCGTATTAACCAAATCCGTACGATCCATAAACGGATGGATACGGGTTCCCTCGGGAAGTGTCTCGTTATTTAGTTCGTCTACCGCCTTATGCACATCATCCAACACCCGGGACGGATTCTCCCCCCTGAGCATTTGTACGATACCTTCCACGCCATCGGAGTAATCACGGGTATCGTCCGTAAAACCTAAAACGCCCTTACGCTCCAAGTTTCCGTATTTCAGTTTACCGATATCATTCAAGTAGACCGGGACACCATTCACTGTCTTGATCACGATATGCCCCAAGTCTTCCAAGTCCTTAACCAGACCGATTCCACGGATCACATAACTCAAATCCCCCCGGCTTAACATACTACCACCGGCGTTCACGTTATTCTTCTCTATCTTTTCCGTAATATCCCCTAAGGTAATGTCGTATTGCTCCATCTTATAAGGGTTCACCTCGATCTGATATTGGGTAGTGATACCGCCGTAATTACTTACATCCGCTACACCCGTAACCTGTTTCAGTCTCGGAATAATTACCCATTTATGCAAATCGGTCAACTCCCTCAAGTCTAAACGGTCACTTTCCACCACATAACGAAAGATCTCTCCCGTCGGCGAAGTCAAAGGATTTAAGCCGGGAACCGCATTATAAGGAAGCTCCACGTCTACCAACCGCTCTTGTACACGTTGCCGGGCCCAATAATCCTCAATACCATCATCAAAAACCAATACGACCGTAGATAAACCAAACGTATTCTTGCTACGCATTACGTTTAGTCCCGGCAGACCATTCATAGCCCGCTCGATCGGAATACTGATTTGTTGCTCGATCTCCTCGGCGGCCAATCCGGGAACCTGCGTCACGACTTGCACGGTGGTATCGGCGATATCCGGATAAGCATCTATCGCCAACCGCATCCAAGAATAATAACCAACGATCGCTAAGAACAGAAATAACACGAACATCAGTCCTCGCCGATGTATCGCCAAGTAAATAATCCTTTTCATAATCCGTTAGCGTGCGTCAAGTAAATAAAACGCTCCCGTAACTACGATCTCGTCACCTACATTCAAGCCGGATAAAACCACCGTCTTGCCATCTTCAGTATGGCCGGTCTCGATCTTTTGTTTCCGGTAATCGTTATTCCCCAATTCCACCAATACGTACATGTTCTCCTCTTCCTGCAAGATAGCGGAAGTAGGTATACGGATCACCTCCGCCTCACGGTCGCTCAGCTTGACCGTGCCGTACATCTCCGGCTTCATCAAACGGGTACTGTTATCGCACTCGATCAAGACCTCCACCGAACGGGTATCGGGGTCCAGCATCTCGCTGATGTGATAAATCTTTCCCGATATCGGTTTATCCGGCATGGCTACCAACCGGATTTCCACCTCATCCAAAGCCTGTATTAAACTCAAATCCTTCTCTTTTACATGGGCGACCACCCATACCTTACTCAAATCGGCGATGACAGCTACAGGCTCGGCGTCCTCTTTCATATATTGCCCGATTACGATCCGATCTTTCACGACCTCACCGGCTATAGGCGAGCGAACGATCAATGGTTGCCCCAAAGCCATTTCATCCGGATTAATCTGAAAGACTTTCAATGCCGCTACCATATTCTCATAGTCTTTTTTCTTTAACTCGTAATTCACCTCGGCCTCTTCCAATTCCTTTTGGACACCAACCTTGTTTTTCATCAAGTCTTTCTCCCGATTCAAGCTTTTCAAGGCCAGTTCCATCTCTTGGTGAGCTTGGTAATAAGATTTCCCCGCCTCATAAACAGCGGGAGCGCTAATCTCGAAGATCGGACTACCCGGGGCCACTTTTTGCCCTAAGCGAACGAACGATTTCGTAATTCGCCCGCTTACAGGTGAAGCCACCTCCGCATAATTAGAAGGAATCGCCTGTACGACCCCCGAGGTGGTAAACTCCATACGGTAAGGTTCCTGTTTAACCGTTTCCTTTGTCAACTTGGATAAAACAGGAGATTCGGAACCGATATGTATAATATCTCCTTTGAGTGTTACGGCATGCGCAGACTCATCCTCTTGCTTTTGGGTATGGCAAGAGCATAATACTATTGCTGGAAGCAATAGTAAAAATATAGATTTCATATAAGATGCGTAAAATGTTTAGTATAAAAAGTGATTCTAATGCTTGATTCAAACTACTATACCAAACGAGGGAGGCGCACGGGATTCGCCACGCCGCACAAGACGCAAGACAACCTCTTTCTTTAGAAAGACGAGCACTACCATCAAAAGCGCCCAAGCCATAACCAAAGGTAAGTACGGAATTAACTCCAGACACAATTCGGTCAGCTCTTCAATCGTATTAAACGCTACCGTACTATGCTCATGATGAGGCAAGCCGTCGGCTCCCGGCAGATAGGGATGAGAGTGAGTGATACTAGAGTTTAGGAAATGATGCGTATGGGTAAAGGCCGTGCCACCCACGTAGTAACTCATAAAGAGTACTACCAAGAGGGGTCTTAACCACTTCAAGCTACGCATTGTTTTCATTCGCCATCTGTTTACTTCGCAAAGTTATAAAAGAAACTGCCATTTCATTTGCAATAAGTCAAAATTTATTCCTTTATTTGCATACACTGAATAATAAACAGTCATATCAATGAAATAAACACTACTTTATGAGAAAAATCTTACTTGTTTGTGCGGCATTAGCCTGCATGACAGTCTCCCCTGTACCAGCTCAGGACGCTGCCGTAAAAAAAATCATCGAGATGGGTCAGAACGATAATCAAGTGATGCATCAGCTGGATATCCTTACGAACCGCTTTGGCGGACGTTTAATCGGTTCCGACGCTTATGAGAACGCCGCCGAGTGGATGGTGCGTGAGTTTAAGAGTTGGGGACTCGATGTCCAATTAGAAGAAGCCGGTACCGTCCCTGTCGGCTTTAATCGAGGACCTTGGTTCGGACGCTTGTTGAGCGACAACGGAATGATCCTGCATTTCGCCACCCCTTCCTACACTTCCGGAACGAAAGGCGTGCAACGTGGGCATGCGGTGATGGAGCCTCGTAACGACGAGGAGTTCCAGCAAATCAAAGGAAGATTGAATGGTGCTTGGGTTCTTATCTCAGGGAAAAATGTAGGTTGGCCTATCGACCGCTCCGCCTCGGGAGATTCCATCCGTGCGGAGATCAAGAAAGAGAACAACGAGATCATGAAGAAAAACAATGATCTAAGACGCCGCAACTGGGAAAACGGGGAGAAAAACGAGATGTTGCCTTATAAAGAATTCCCCGGATTATATTATAAGGAAATGTGCGAGGCCGGAGCTTTAGGTTTTATCCAATCCTCCACCGTACCTATCCGTGCGTTATACGACCGGAAAATGATGAACGACCCGAATACGAACTTCGACAATCTGCCGGAACTTCCGGATATCAAATTAGACGAGCATCAATTCGCGATCATCGAACAAATGGTGAAAGAGAGACGTACATTCGAACTAGAGTTCGATATTCGTAATCATTTTAAATTAGGCCCGGTTAAATACCATAATGTCGTAGCGTCTATCAAAGGCAGCAAATACCCGGACGAATATGTAATTATCAGCGGTCACCTAGATGCTTTCGACGTGGCTACCGGAGGCATCGATTGCGGTACTGGAATCGGACCGATGATGGAAGCCGCTCGCATGATCGCCAAATCCGGAGCCAAACCTAAGCGCACGATCTTATTTATCGGATTCGCCGGTGAGGAATTTGGCTTATTAGGAGCACAAGCTTGGGTGAAAGCGCATAAGGATAAATTACCCAAAATCGCTAATTTGTTCAATCGTGACGGAGGCCCGGAACCTCCTGTCGGTATCTCCGTCCCTCAAGCCATGTATGATGATTTCGTGAAGATCAGCGAACCCATCCAAAAAATCCGTCCGGACTATCCTTTCGAGGTAAAAGTTCGTGAACCCCGTAAACGCCCGACACGCATGGGGGGAACAGACGCATCAGTTTTCGCCATCGAAGGTGTCCCTACATTAGGTTTCACCACAGAGGATTTCAAAGGATATGATTTTGATTACGGCGAAATCTGGCATACGGAACGGGATTTATACACAAAGAACATCCCCGAATACCAAGAACATACGGCTACTGTTACCGCTATCATAGCCCTCGGTGTAGCGAATCTGGATAAGCAATTATCAAGAGAAGGTTTATATACCGAAGAGTAGGTCAGCACGATCGCTATTATAAGGAGTTTACAATGCCTATTGTAAGCTCCTTATGATGGGCATCATAAAAGACTTACAATGCCCATTATAAGAAATAGAAAAAGGATATGCCCTAATAGGCATATCCTTTTCTCATTCTAGGGTGAAAGATGGGGCTCGAACCCACGACCCTCGGAACCACAATCCGATGCTCTAACCAACTGAGCTACTCTCACCATATAAAAAAAACTTTCATTCTTCATAGACGCCTTGGTTTATAAAACCTTGTTTTATTCATAACAAGATTTTTATCTAAAAAACCACAATGGGTGAAAGATGGGGCTCGAACCCACGACCCTCGGAACCACAATCCGATGCTCTAACCAACTGAGCTACTCTCACCATATCCGCCTTTCAAAGGATTCCCCCTTTAAGACGGCGCAAAGATAGGTATAAATTCTGATTACACAAACCTTTTGCGAACTTTTTTATCCATCCACTTACTTATAGATCGCTTTCTTTCCCGCTAACAATGTGTTACGCATCAAAGAAATGATTGTCATAGGCCCTACGCCACCCGGAACCGGAGTGATATAGGAACATTTAGGAGCGACCTCATTAAACAAGACATCTCCCGTTAACTTAAATCCGCTCTTGGTTATGCTGCTTGGCATACGGGTTGTTCCCACGTCAACGATCACGGCGCCTTCCTTCACCATATCCCCTTTCAAGAATTCAGGAACACCTAAAGCCACGATAATAATATCAGCAGACAAGCACATCTCCTTCAAGTTCTTAGAACGGCTATGGCATACGGTCACCGTACAATCGCCCGGATAAGATTTCTGCATCATCAAGGTAGCCATCGGCTTGCCGACAATATTGCTGCGTCCCAAAACCACGCAATGCTTTCCTTGCGTCTCGATATGATAACGCTTCAATAATTCCAAGATACCGGCAGGCGTAGCCGATACGAAACAAGGTAAACCGATAGACATACGTCCCACGTTAATCGGATGGAAACCGTCCACATCTTTACGATAATCGATCGCCTCGATCACCTTCTGCTCGGATATATGTTTCGGAAGCGGAAGCTGTACGATAAAGCCATCCACATCCGGATCATTATTTAACTCATCGACCTTACGAAGCAATTCTTCCTCCGTAACATCCTCCTCAAAGCGAATTAAGGTAGACTTAAAACCAATCTCCTGACAAGTCTTGACTTTACTAGCCACATAAGTCTCGCTACCACCGTCATGGCCCACCAAAATAGCGGCCAAGTGAGGGATCTTACCTCCGGCAGCCTTGATCTGGGCTACCTCCTCAGCCATCTCCTTCTTCATCTGAGCGGAAACGGCCTTACCATCCAGCAATTGATAATGTTGTTCTTCCATATTATTGATTGTCTCCTGTTAATTAACGTCTGAACGAGGGCTTCATCGAAGGTAGCTTCATCTTCCCCGACTTTGCGGAAGTAAGCATACGCATCATCTTACGGGTCTCATCAAATTGCTTGATCAGCTTGTTCACCTCCTGGATGCTCGTACCGCTACCTTTGGCGATACGCTGACGGCGTGAGCCATTCAAGATAGCCGGATTGCTACGCTCATCCGGAGTCATCGAATAAATGATAGCCTCGATACTCTTGAACGCGTTATCATCGATATCCACGTCTTTCAATGCCTTTCCTACGCCCGGGATCATGGATGCCAGCTCTTTCAAGTTACCCATCTTCTTGATCTGTTGGATCTGGGAGATAAAGTCGTTAAAATCGAACTGGTTCTTAGCGATCTTCTTCTGCAAGCGTTTCGCTTCTTCCTCGTCATATTGCTCTTGCGCACGTTCCACCAAAGACACGATATCACCCATGCCCAAGATTCGATCCGCCATACGTTCAGGGTGGAAAATATCCAAGGCATCCATCTTCTCGCCCGTACCGACAAACTTAATCGGCTTATCAACAACCGTACGGATCGACAAAGCGGCACCACCACGGGTATCACCATCCAACTTCGTAAGTACGACGCCGTCGAAGTTCAGCCGCTCATTAAATTCCCTTGCGGTATTCACGGCATCCTGACCCGTCATGGCATCTACCACGAACAAGGTCTCATCCGGCTGGATAGCGCTCTTGATAGCGGCGATCTCGTTCATCATCTGCTCATCGATAGCCAAACGACCGGCGGTATCCACGATCACGACGTCATTGCCTTTAGCCCGTGCCTCGCGGATAGCGTTCATAGCGATCTCCACCGGATTCTTATTCTCCAATTCCATGTATACCGGAACACCTACCTGCTCTCCGACTACACGCAACTGCTCGATAGCTGCCGGACGATACACGTCGCAAGCGGCTAATAATGGTTTCTTATTTTTCTTGGTCTTTAATAAAGACGCTAGTTTACCTGTGAAAGTAGTCTTACCCGAACCTTGCAAACCGGACATCAATATAATGGCGGGATTTCCCTGCAAATTCACGTCAACCGCCGTGCCACCCATCAAGCTGGCCAACTCATCGTGAACAATCTTAACCATCAACTGACTAGGCTTAACCGATGTAAGCACGTTCTGTCCTAAAGCCTTCTCTTTTACCGTATCCGTAAAACTCTTGGCAACCTTATAATTGACGTCGGCATCCAACAACGCTTTACGCACATCCTTCAATGTTTCCGCCACATTGATCTCGGTAATCTTGCCTTCGCCCTTCAACAGTTTAAACGATCTGTCTAACCTTTCGCTTAAGTTCTCAAACATAATTCGTATGTGTATTTATATTATTTTCTACTGGATTAAGGGGCAAAGGTACGAAAAAGAGATGAGTATGCGATGAAAGCGATCTCGAAATTCTTCACTTCTCAACGTTTTAGTATACGGACCGAATTAAGAACCGCCAGCAGAGACACGCCTACATCCGCGAAAACAGCTTCCCAAAGCGTGGCAAAACCGAAGGCTCCCGCCACAAGGACTATCACCTTCACGCCAATAGATCCCACGATATTCTGACGGACGATATTCCGGGTAGCACGTCCGATAGAAATAGCTTCCGCTACTTTAGAGGGCTGGTCCGTTTGGATAACCACGTCCGCGCTCTCGATGGCCGCATCCGATCCCAATCCACCCATCGCAATACCGACATCACTTAAAGCCAGTACCGGCGCATCGTTCATCCCATCGCCCACAAAGGCAACCGACTTATCCGTCTCCGCCGTTAATCGCTCTATATAAGCGGCTTTATCCTCCGGCAGCAGATTACCATACGCTTTATCGACACCCAAACGCTCAGCGAATTGATTCACGATCTCTTGCTTATCCCCGGACAACAAGCGAATATCTTTAACATCCAGATCCTTTAACCGACGAATCGCATCCACGGCATCCTTCTTCAAGGTATCCGAAAGGAGAAGATGCCCCGCATATTTCCCATCGATCGCACAAACCACCACGGTAGAAACACTATCGGATAATTCCTTCGGGACAGGAATATCACGTTCGGCCAATAAACGAATGTTACCGACAAGCACCTGCCGACCGTTCACGATAGCCTCGACACCATGCCCTGCCAATTCCCGCATGTCAGTGATTTCCATCGGCACGCTATCTTGTTTTTCCGCATAGCGAACTACAGCCTGCGCTACCGGATGGGTACTTTTCCGCTCTACTGATAACAAAATACTCAAAAGATCAGAAACCGGGATCTCCGTGCTTTCCACCGTTGTGACCTCAAAACGCCCGGTAGTCAATGTACCGGTCTTATCGAACGCTACCGTATTTACCCGTGTGATCGCATCTAAATAATTACCGCCCTTAAATAATATCCCGGCACGAGAAGCGGCGCCTATACCACCGAAATACCCGAGCGGAACACTTATAACCAAGGCACAAGGACAAGAAATAACCAAGAAAACCAATCCCCTATATAACCAATCCGAGAAAACATACTGGAAAGAAGGCGTCACCATCCCTACCAAGGCTGGAACCGACACGATTAGAAACGACAGAAGAATCACGATTGGGGTATAAATCCGTGCGAAACGCCGAATAAACAATTCCGCCGGCGCTTTCCGCTCCGAGGCATCTTTCACCAAAGCCAAAATACGGGCCAAGGCACTTTGCTCGTACGGCCGATTCACTTGTATACGTACCGCCTGCCCCTGCACGATCATTCCGGCAAGCACCTCCTCACCCTCACGGATAGAACGAGGCATACTTTCCCCGGTTAATGCCGAGGTATCGAACTGTGCCTCGGCTTCCAATAAAACGCCATCCAAAGGCACACGTCCGCCGGGTTTCACCTCGATCCGCTCGCCTACTTTTACATCCTTCGGAGATACATTCATATATGTACCCGTCCGCCATACATCCGTTCGTTCCGGCCGGACATCTAATAAGTCACTGATATTCTTCGAGGCTTTATTCACGGCTAGAAGTTGCAACCTCTCTCCTACCGTATAGAAAAGCATCACGGCTACGGCCTCGGGATACTCCCCAATACAAAACGCCCCAATCGAGGCGATCGCCATTAACGAGAACTCACTAAAAAAGTCTTTCCGCAAAGCCGCTTCCCAAGCTTCTCGCATAACAGGAAGTCCTACCGGCAAAAGCGACCAGAAACCAAATGGCCTCTATCCAAGACTCAGCAAACCAACTTATCCCCGAGTACTTCCCGATAAGTCCTATCACCAACAAAACGAAAGAAACCGTCGGCATCCATAAACCGGAACTTCCGTGCGAATGGCAATGTTCGCATCCACATGTTGTACTCATAATCTTATCTATTTTAATTATTTACTTCTTGATTACGGTACAAGGTAAGAAGGGAGTTGCAACTTGATTGCAAATTATCAGGGTTTCTAGGAACGTCGCTTATTACACAATGGGCAAACACCCTTTACCGTATAATTAATGGTATCCATTATATATCCTTCCGGCAATTGAGCGACCGGGATCTTGATATTATTCAAACAAGAGGTTTTACGGCATACCTCGCAGAAAAATGAATATGCCTATCACCCACTGGGCATGTCTCCGAACGGCTCTGGCATATCTCATATTTTATAGAGCCACTACCATCTTCGAAAGAATGGATCGCATGATGTTCCAATAACAAGGCCAATGAACGGAAATGGTCGATTTATCCAACGTCTCCAACTCCGCCTCCAATTCGAACAGGGAAGCCGGGCTGGTTCGTTCTGATAATTTTGCAAGACAAGGATCCGTGCGGCAGTAGGCCGTACTCCTTTCCTACCAACATATCTTCACATTGCTTCGTGGACATGAGTTACCTTTCTTATTTGATTACAATACAAAATACGAACAATTTCCCAATATTCACAGTTCAAAAGACGTACGTGTTTTTCAGAATTCACGTACGTGTTTTCGAAAAGACGTACGTGTTTTTCCCTCATATACTTATATTCTCTTATTTTGCCAAGAGGCTTTCTTTAAATAGATTACGCTAGCGACGAGCAATCCACTATAGTAAATAGCCTCTGTCAAGAAGCATACGGCTACCGACAAACGCAAACGTATCCCGCGACATATACAAAAGCACATACAGAATCAATACCGCCACTTCCATAAAAAGCGCAGAACGTGTATTTCCCGTACCCGACACCCCGTTGAACGCCACATTAGCTACCGATCCGATCAATAAAGAACCGACAATCACGTAGACGGATGGAACCGAGGCCGCCACTAATGAAGCGTCATTCGTATAAACAGACACGACCCATCCCGGCATCAAACTGACAATAGCGGCAAACACGACCATAATGCCCAACGATAACTTACAGATCTTCCAGATAGTCGGTATAACTTGATTGATCGCTCCCGCCCCGATACTATTACTCACGAACGTGTTTGTCGTGGTCGCCAAGGAATTAACGGGAATCAACATCACGACGTAAATACTACGTACGATATTCGCCACCGCCAACTCCCGTTGCCCCAAATGCTCCACAGCGATAAAGAACATAAACCAAGTAGCGATAGACAAGAAATATTGCAGCATCGTGAACACGGAAATATCCAGCACCCGTTTCAACAAGCCAAAATCGAAAGAACGAATCTGGTTAAGCGCATATTTACGTATATCTACGGTAAGTCTCGTGTAAACCACGAAAAAGAGAATCGATACCGCCTCGGCTATGACGGAAGCGATAGCCGCCCCTTGAATACCCATCTTTGGGAATCCGGCATGTCCGAAAATCAAAAGATAATCCAGTAAGACATTCGTCATTGCCATCAAGACAGCGTTCAATGTCAACACCTTTGTACGGGTAATACCAATAAAAGAGCCCGGAACATCACGTTCACGAAAGAGAAGAAGAAGCCAAAACACGCCAATCCAAAAATTCCTCCGTGGCATTCAAGATAGCGTCCGAAGAAATCAATACACGCATCACGTCTCCGCGAAAAACGAGAAAACAAGAACAATATAGCAGCCAGCGACAATAGGAAGAAAACGCCTTGTATCATGACAGGCCCTATCTGGTCATAACGTCCCTCTCCGTTTCTACGGCCAATCACGATTTGAGATCCGTACTAAAACCGAAGGCGATCGTAAAAGCGCAGATATAATAAAGTCCTCCCATAGCGGAAGCCCCAACTCGACTTCACCAACCCTACCTAGAAAAGCCGTATCAGTCACGTTTATCACGTTTTGCGCCAACAAGCTCAAAGATCGGGTAGCTAACATTCCATATATTCCTGTTCGTGTACATAACTCGCTTATTACTTAAATTTATGAAGATAAAAAGCCCGCCGCATCCCGACGAGCTTTTCTTATGATTAGAGATCTCTACAAAGTCTAGTGTCTACTATATCAACTTATTTGTCGCCGTATCGGGAAATACCACGGAAGGCTTGAATGTTTTCGCCTCCTCGAAATCCATCATGGCATACGACATAACGATAATAATATCTCCGGGTTGAGCCTTACGGGCAGCCGCTCCGTTCAAGCAAACCACTCCCGAGCCACGTTCGCCCTTGATAATATACGTCTCAAAACGTTCTCCGTTATTATTATTCACGATCGAGACCTTCTCGTTCGCGATCAAATTAGCGGCGTCCAACAAATCCTCGTCGATAGTGATGCTACCGATATAGTTTAAGTTAGCTTCCGTTACCGTTACCCGGTGAATTTTTGACTTTACTACCTCTATAAACATGTATGACTTATAATTAGTATTTGATATTGTCGATCAAACGTACCTCTCCGCAATATACCGTGATGCAACCTACCGGATAATCGGTATCCGACCAGTTCTTGATAGACTCTAACGTATTGCCATCTACGATCTCGTAGTACTCAACTTCCATGACTGGATCGCTATTAATCGTATTGACAACATAGTCAATCACTTCTTGTACGCTTTTTCCGGGCACAAAGGTAGTACTTTCTTTAACGTACGAGCAATTAACGGAGCTTTTGACGTTGTTCCGGTGTCAAACGGGTATTCCGGCTACTCAAGGCCAAGCCATCGCCCTCACGAACGATCGGACAAGCATTGATCGTTACAGGGATATTCAATTGTTTCACCATCGCCCGGATCACAGCGATCTGCTGGAAATCCTTTTCCCGAAATAAGCGTTATCCGGCTCTACGATATAGAACAACTTACTTACTACCTGCGCTACACCGTTAAAATGCCCCGGACGCTTAGCGCCTTCCATTACCTCAGATACCGTTCCCAAATCAAATGTACGGGTATCTGGCTCCGGATACATCTCTTCTACAGAGGGCAGCGAATACATAGTCACAGCCGGCAGATTCTAATAACACACAATCAGCCTCCAACGTACGGGGATACGTTTCCAAGTCGTGTTTGTCATTAAATTGGGTTGGATTTACAAAACACTGACTACACATACATCATTGTTTTCACGCAATGTTGTACTAAGCTAAGATGTCCATTATGCAGTGCTCCCATGGTAGGAACAAAGCCAATTTTCTTATTATCCTGCTTTGCCTCAGCAAGATAAGCCTTCAAATCTTTAATACTATTTACTATTTTCATCAGATAGATGCTTAATTGACGGTGCAAAGCAACTAAATAATTACCGTAAATAAAGATTTTCGTATCTTTGTAGCGTCTTTATAAAACTAGTTTACAGAATGGATGCAAAAATCTTGTTTATAGCCCAAGAAATCACTCCCTACCTTCCCGAATCCGAGATTGCGACAATATGTAGAAATTTGCCGCAAGGAATTCAGGAGCGTGGTCGCGAAATCAGGACATTCATGCCAAAATTCGGAAATATCAACGAGCGCCGCAATCAGTTGCACGAGGTTATCCGTCTGTCTGGTATGAATCTTATTATTGACGACACGGACCATCCTCTGATCATTAAGGTAGCATCCATTCAATCGGCCCGGATGCAGGTTTACTTTATTGACAACGAGGATTTCTTCCAACGGAAATCCACGGTCAGCGATGAGAATGGAAATGAGTATGAAGATAATGACGATCGTTCGATCTTCTATGTACGCGGAGTATTGGAAACCGTAAAAATTGCGTTGGATTCCTGATGTAATCCATTGCCATGGCTGGATGTCAGCGTTAACAGCTCTTTACATCAAGAGAATGTATGCCGATGACCCGTGCCTGCGTAATGCGAAAATCGTTTATTCGATCTACAACGATGACTTCAAGAACCCGCTAAACAAAGATTTCGCGACAAAACTGAAGGCGGACGGAGCCAAAGAAGCTGACTTGAAGTTAATCAAGGCAGATACAAGTTTTGTGGGCCTAACCAAATTAGCGATTGATTTCGCTGATGGTGTAATCCAAGGTAGCGAGACGATCAATCAAGAAGTCCTTGATTATATCTCTGCCAAGAAAGATACTCCTTTCCTTCCCTATCAGTCACCGGAAACTTATATGGACGAGTTCAATAAGTTCTACGACGTGGTATTGGATTCTAACACGAAATAATAAATGTAGTAATGAAAATCAAGCTTTTAATACTTGGACTTGGCCTTGGTGCTAGCATTTTGGCCGGGTGTAATGATGATTTTAGTTCGATAGGAACAAGTATTCAGCCAGGCGACGATACAATTGCGGTATATATGGACACGTTCCAGATACAAGCCACTACGGTGCAATTAGATTCTATTTACGCAAGGTCTACTAGCGCCCAGTTGGGTGAACTCTACGATCCGCTGTATGGTAACCTTGTATCGGATTATATGTGCCAATTCTATTGTCCGAGTGATTTTCAATTTAAGCATACACCTTATGAGGGAAAAATTGATTCGGTGGAATTCAATATATATTATAATGGTTCCAATAAAACGGTGTATGGGTAGGAGACTCCTTGGCGCCTATGCGTGCGGAGATCTTTAAAATTACAAGTCCGTTACAAAGAATTTTATACAAATATTGACCCTAAGCAATATTGCAATATGCAAGAGTCAATGGGTGCTCAAGCTTATACAGCTTATAACACAAGTATATCCGACTCCCTTAGAAACTCTGATGGTTACAGCCCTCATGTAAGCATTAAAATGCCTACTGAGTTCGGACAAAATTTTATGATGAAACGATTAATAATCCGGGTACATTCAAGAATCAAGAAACTTTCAATGAGTTTTTCCCGGGCTTTATGTAACAACTACCTTCGGTAGTGGTAATATATTGTCCGTGGCTAGCTCTGTCCTTAAGATATATTATAATTATGCGGTTAAAAGCACAGCAGGAAAAGACTCTTTAATAACCACGTGGGAAGCTTTCTCCGTCACTAAAGAGGTCATTCAGCTAAGTCGTTTCAAAAATACGGATATGAGTCAATTGCTACAACCGAACGACAGCTATGCATTTTTAAGACTCCTGCCGGCGTTTGTACACGCATCGTTCTTCCGACACAGGAAATTACTCCGATCATGGAAAAACGTATCGTGAATAATTTACCACTAGAGTTAAAAGCGATGCCGCAAGAAGATTGGCAATATGCGCTGGCTCCTCCTCCTTATTTATTGATCTTGCCGGAGGATTCTGTAAAGAGTTTCTTTGAGGGTAGTCAAATTGACAATAATGTAACCTCGTTTCTATCCAAGGCTTACGATGCGACTACTCGTACGTACTCATTCCCGAATCTTGCCAATTTATTAAAATATCAGATGGAGAATAATCCGGACAAAGATTTGAGTTTACTTCTTATCCCTGTTCAACGGACAACGACCACAGGTAACAGTTACGGTCAAAGTACAGTTGTTACAACAGCCATCACGAATTATCTAGCTCCCTCAGGTGTAAAGATACGAAAGGATGAAGAGGTGATGAAAATTGGTATTACATCATGTAAATATGTCAGATAGCAAAGAATCTATATAATAAAAAGCGAGATGTTTTCATCTCGCTTTTATATCCGTATCTCTAAGGCAAAAATAACGGGTCCCTAAAGGACCCGTCACTCTCAAAATAGTCTAGTCAAATCAATTAACGACTTATTTCTTCGCCGCCTTCTTTTTAATTTATCTAATTCTTTCTGTAGACTCTCGATTTCCTCTCCTTGATTCTTAATCGTAGAAAGCAATGAATTCAATTCCTCATTCTCTATATTCTCCGGGAATTCCGCATTTACACGAACAATGAAATCGGAAAGAACATTCATATAGTTATTAAATGCATCATACGGATTATCGTAAGGGCTAAAGCCACCTTGTCCCATATGCTTTGTACTCATATAATAGAAATGGTCACTGCTCTGCAGATAGTACCAGTCCTGACGGATACGACGAGTCTGAGACAAACGAACACGTTCACCGATCTCATTAATCTTACGGAACGCTTCCTGCTGCAATACATTTCCTAACCAAGAACTACAATCTCTCTCCTCATCTACCAAGAGATCGGATAAGGAACGGAGATAGAGTCTACCGGCTTGATCAATGTAAATACTTCCGATGGAGTAGAAGCTAATCCCTTATCCGCAGCAAAACGAGGCAAAGCCTTGAAGAACTCAAAATACCGGTTGAAGCTGGATGCAAAGATCCCAGCACCTCATAATTCATAAACAAATTAATGATTTGCTCTGAATCCGGAGTAGCAGCGATCCATGACATATACTTATCGGCTGTCAAAGGATACTCATTCCAACTATAATCACTGAAACGGTTCGATAAATCCTCGCTGAAACGGTCATTCTTCAATAATAAACTCAACTTCGGAGCTACGCAAGAAGAATACATATAGTTCGGACTCTTCCAACCTAAGATATGCTTAGCACCCTCCGTCAACATCCCTTATAGCCCATCTCAGAAACCATAGCGGAAATATCATCCGAGTAAATCAACTCCGTATTACGGAACACTTTCGGTTTAACCCCGAATAAAGTCTTGATCTTATCTTCTTGTTTCTTTACTTGATGCTTGAACTCCTCCGGATCTCCCAAGGAAGAGAATGAGCATAAGTCTCAGACAAAATTCCACATTCCCGTAGCCGCCAATTCCTTAAAGCTATCGATCACTTCCGGAGTATAAATCTCCATCTGCTCCAACGCTACGCCGGAAATAGAGAACGCTACCTTAAACTTACCACCACTGGTCTTAATCATCTCCAAAATAGTCCGGTTAGCCGGCAAGTAACATTGTTCAGCTATACGATGGATAATCTCCTCATTCTGGAAATCATCGTAATAGTAATGGTCGTTACCTATATCGAAGAAGCGATATCTTTTAAACGGAACGGCTGATGTATTTGAAAATAAAAGCAGATCGTTTTCATAATATTGTTTGTTTTATTTTTGTCTTGTCGTTAATTTATTTGTTACCTATCACATTGTCGTAAATACGACGAACCTTTTGTCCGGCATATTCCCATTTGATATTATCCACCTCTTTCTTACCTTCCACTTTCAAGAACTCATGCATGGCAGGATAAGTAATAATAGAATACATGGCATCCGCTAACGCCTCAATATCCCAATAATCCACCTTAATCGCATAATCCAAGATCTCGGCGCAACCGGATTGTTTAGAAATGATAGAGGGTACACCACATTGCATGGCTTCCAACGGAGATACCAAAGGCTCAGAAACCGAAGGCATCACATATACGTCACTGGCTTTCAACACCTCATAGACCTGCTTGCCCTTCATAAATCCGGTAAAGTGGAAACGATCTGAAATATTACGTGCTGCGGCCAAACGAATCATTTGATCCATCATATCACCACTACCAGCCATCACGAAACGTGCATAAGGGCCTTAGCCAAAACCTTTGCGGCAGCCTCAACGAAATATTCCGGCCCTTTCTGCATCGTGATACGACCTAAGAATGTAATAACCTTATCCTTTACACCCTTTTATCTGGGATCGCTAAAATCTCAGGACTTAAAGGCTCTACGGCGTTATGTACGGTCGTTACCTTAGCGGGATCTTGATGATATTTCTCGATCACCGTCTGACGAGTCAAATTACTCACCGTTATGATATGATCTGCATTGTCCATACCATTCTTCTCAATCGCATAGACATCCGGATTCACATTACCACGGCTACGATCATAATCCGTAGCATGAACATGGATTACCAAAGGCTTACCACTCACATTTTAGCGTGAATACCCGCCGGATAAGTCAACCAGTCGTGCGCATGGATGATATCATACTCTTCCGTACGAGCGATTACTCCCGCAACGATCGAATAGTTATTGATCTCTTCCAGAAGATTATCCGGATAACGTCCGGAAAACTCAAGGCACCCTAAATCAGTCACATGACGATAACTGAAATCCGCATAAATATGATCCCTGTACTTATAATACTGGTCAGCGTTCATTCCCGCTTTGGAAACCCGTTGCTGCACATATTCACGGTCAACATCCTTCCAAACAATCGGAACTTGGTTGACACCCACTATCTTTAGAAAGCTCTGGTCTTCATCGCCCAGGGCTTCGGTATACAAAAGTAATATCCATATCGGGCTGCATTGCCATGCCTCGTGTCAAACCGAAACTGGCCGTTCCTAAACCGCCCAAGATATGAGGAGGAAATTCCCATCAAACATTAATGCTTTCATAATGGTACTTAGTTTTATTCGGCGTTATACTTCTTCAACAAATCCACAACACGGAGGATAGCCGCAACATTCATCGCAAAGAGACAGCTCCACGTCCGGTAAACGGTGGGTTACCATCAAACAATTCCGGGATCGTCCCGATACAGTGTAATGACATCTCCTCCTCAAGCTTATCAACATACGTTCAGCAAAAGCAACGCCACTCTTTCCGAATACACGCAAATAAGCTTCCAAATAGGCGCCTAACAACCACGGCCAAGCAGTACCTTGGTGATAAGCCAAATCTCGTTCATATTGCGGCCCCACATAATACGGGCGATATCCTTCGCTCTTCGGACTCAAGGAACGCAAGCCCTTCGGGGTAAAGCAACTCTTTCGTCACGATATCCACTACGGCACGTTTCTGCATCCTCGTCAATGGGGAATAAGGCAATGCCACAGCGAAAATCATATTAGGCCGTACGCTCCAATCTACCGTAGAACCATTCACGGAATCGAACAAATAATTATACCCGTTCACAAAGGTTTCCGGGAACGATTTATCCATCGACTTGATAATCGGATCAATACCCTCGACAGGTACTCCCCCCATCAATTCTGTATAGAAACAAAGAGCATTATACCAAAGAGCGTTAAATTCCACTATATAACCAGAACGAGTTACAACAGGTTTTCCGTTTACGGTAGAATTCATCCAAGTAATCGCCTTATCTTTTCCATTAGCGAAAAGTAAACCATTCTCCATCAATTTCATATCGGGATGTTTCTGGTCCCGTATATAATCGATAACTTCTTTCACGAAATCGCCATATAGCTCACGTGCCTTTTCAACGCCCTCATGCTTAGCATACTGTTGGATCGCCCAGATCGCCCATAAAGACATCCGGATGCTCGATCTCACGAATCACCGCATCGAAACGCCCATTCTCCATATACGCCCGCATCGCCGGCATCGCCGTATGCATGATCTTCTCAAAACGAACCGGATCATCGATAGACAACGTACTACCGGAAGAGCTACGAACAAATCTCTCGCACGTACTTTAAACCATGGATAGCCCGCTAATAGATAAGCGTCGTCTTCCTTGGGACGAAAATAAAATTGCTGAGCGGAATTCTTCAAGCAATTGAAGAAGCTAGTACGGGCGTACGAGCTACGACCTCATTCTCATACAGTGCCTTCAAGCGGGTAGTTGCCACTGCACTATCGCCAGCGCTGAAAATAATAGTCTCACCTTTTTGATAGGGTACCTCGAAATATCCGGGAACATACAAATCCTCCTGATAAGGATATCCCTCTCTTGTTCTTTCGGATACTCGATGCCATTGTACCAATACGGCTCATACACAAATTTAACTTTCTTGTTAAATTGCATATACAGTTCGGATAACCGGGATACATACATGTCTTGATTCCGTTTGTGACTTCCTCGTAAGATTGGTTCACGTTACCATTGGCTTGCGTTAAGTTCTTCACGCTACGGAAAGCGAGGAAAGGACGGAAACGTAAGGTCGTAGCGGAATGAGCATCTTCCAACGTATACTTAATCATGATACGATTCTCGTACATGGAAAACACTTTCTCTTTCGAGAAGATCACACCTCCTACACGGTAAAGCGTACGAGGTACTGTCTCTGAGCTATACTCGCGGATGTACTTATGTCCCTTGGGACTGAAATTATCGCCTGCATATTTATGCAACCCAAGATTAAATTCGGCACCATGTTGAATTACCGTCTCATCAAAGAAGACAGTAACACATGGTTGTCATCATCAATCGCAGGCACAGGCATAACGAGTAGTCCGTGGTATTTCCTTGGTATTACAATCAACAACAGTAGTGCAGTGATAGGCTCCAAACGGTTGGTTCGAAGCACCTCACGAGTCAGCGACTCTTCCAGGTTTATCATTACTGTTTTGTCAAATTTAAGATAACTCATATGTGTATTTGGGTTTTAAGTTACTTTCTTTAATATCAAAATGAAATTATTTTCGTTTCTGAGAATCAAAAGTATTATTTAATAACTAAAAACAAACTGTCTTTTATATTTATTTAGAAAAAAGGCATCCTTCTTCTACGATAAACTTATAGATCAAGGCTTTAAAAGAAAGGTGCTCTAAAGGAGTGTTTTCAAACATATAAATTTTTGTTAAATCAATCCTATTATCATATTCATCAAAGCTCAAAATCAAGGTACAGCCCCGAAAACAAGCCTCGGTTTAGTCATAGGAAATGTTCTATTTTTCATTTTAAATCAATCTGAATATAAAACAGATGCCTATAATGTTCCTGTGATTAAAATGCCTACCTTTGCGGAAATTTTCAAACAATTTTTAATATGAGGAGTTATTATATAATGTAGTAATTTTATTAAGCGCAATTCAAATGACACGCAGCAAATAACCCTTTCTTCGGGAAGTTTAAAACACCGTTCGAGACCCTCCTTTCGATAAGATCAAGATCGAGCATTATGAGCCCGCTTTCGACGAAGGAATCAAGCAAATGGAAAAGAGGTGCAAGAGATCGCCAATAACCCGCAACCGGCTACTTTCGAGAATACGGTAGTAGCTCTGGAACGTAGCGGCAAATTATTAGAAACAGTCTCTTCTGTTTTTTTAATGTATTAGGGGCAGAGGCTAACGACGAAATGATGGAAATCTCGCAACGTGTCTCCCGAAGTTATCCCAGACATCCAATAACATCTTCTTAAATGAGAAGCTACTTGCTCGGGTCAAATCAATCTATGATAAAAGAACAATTGAACCTTTCTACCGAGGATGCTAAATTGCTGGAAGACCTTTACGAGTCGTTTAAAGCGAATGGGGCTACGTTAAATAAAGATGACAAGGAAAAATACCGCAAGCTAAGTATGGACCTAAGCATGTTAACCTTGCAGTTCGATCAAAACGCCTTGAAAGATAAAACCGGTTCGAATTACTAATAACGGACGAGAACGAACTATCCGGCTTACCCGAAAGTGCTCGTGACGCAGCGGCCATGTTAGCCAAAAGTAAAGATAAAATGGATGGTTATTCAATCTCTCGGCTCCGAGTTACATTCCATTTATGCGTTATTCCGACAAGCGTGATTTGCGAGAAAAATGTATCGTGAATACATGAGCGTAGGAAATAAAGGGGATGAGTTCGACAATAAGGACATTATCAAAAGATCGTTAATATCCGCCTAGAGATCGCCCAGTTGATGGGATTCAAGAATTACGCCGAATATGCGCTGGAACACACAATGGCTAAAAACTCAGCGAACGTATACAAATTATTGAATCAGTTACTCGAAGCTTATAAACCGATAGCGATCAACGAATACAATGCGGTAGAAGGATTTGCGTTAGGTACAGAGAAGAGAATATCACCGTTATGCCTTGGGACTGGAGTTATTATTCCGAGAAGTTACGGGATATCCGCTTCAAGGTAAACGACGAGATGACTCGCCCTTATTTCGAGTTAAGCAACGTAAAGAAAGGCGTATTCGGATTAGCTACCCAGCTCTACGGTATCACCTTTAAGGAAAACAAGAAAATCCCGGTTTATCATCCGGAAGTAGACGCTTACGAGGTATACGATGCCGATGGTAAGTTCCTTGCTATCCTTTATACGGACTTCTTCCCTCGTGACGGAAAACAATCCGGCGCTTGGATGAACAATATCAAGGCTCAATACAAAGATAAAGACGGAAAAGATAGCCGTCCTCAGATCGTTATCGTGATGAACTTTACCCGTCCGACAGACACGAAGCCCTCTTTGTTAAGTTTCGACGAGGTGAACACACTCTTGCATGAGTTCGGGCACTCCTTGCACGGCATGCTAGCGCAAGGAACATATTCCAGCCTTTCGGGAACCAGCGTTTATCGTGATTTCGTAGAATTACCTTCCCAGATCATGGAGAACTGGTTGACTGAAAAGAGTTCTTAGATCAGATCGCCGTTCATTACCAGACCGAGAGAAAATCCCGCAAGAGATGATACAAAGCTTGGTAAACGCCTCAAACTTCAACGCTGGCTACCTTTGCTGCCGCCAATTAAGCTTTGGCTTGCTGGATATGGCATGGCATACGTTGGAGCAACCTTTCGACGGTGACGTAGCGGCATTCGAGAAAAGCTTGGGCTCCGACCGTAATCATGCCGGAAGTACCGGAAGCCTTGATGGGCACAAGCTTCGGACATATCTTCTCCGGAGGATACGCGGCTGGCTATTACGGATATAAATGGGCCGAGGTATTAGACGCCGACGCTTTCTCCGTTTTCAAATCGAAAGGAATCTTCAACAAGGAGGTCGCGAAATCTTTCCGTGACAATATCTTATCAAAGGTGGAACAGAAGATCCTGCCGTGTTATACAAGCGTTTCCGTGGACAAGAGCCTACGATAGACGCCTTATTAATCCGTAATGGTATTAAGAGTAATAATTTACCGGGCGATAAGCCCGGTAAATCTAAATAATCACTACCTTTGTGTCTGGATTAAAAGACAAAAGAGTAAACAAATGTGCGAGAAAACAGAAAACAGCACGAATTAGATAAACGTTACCTGCGAATGGCCGCTATCTGGGCCGAGAATTCGTACTGTAAACGACGCCAAGTGGGCGCATTATTAGTAAAAGATAAAATGATCATATCCGACGGATACAATGGAACACCCGCCGGTTTTGAAAATGTTTGCGAAGACGAGAATAATGTCACCAAGCCTTATGTTCTACATGCGGAGGCTAACGCCATCACAAAGTGGCAGCCTCATCGAACAGCAGTAAAGGAGCGACCATTTATGTTACCTCCTCCCTTGCATTGAATCGCGAAATTAATCATACAATCCGGGATCAAGCGAGTGGTCTATTCCGAGAATTATCGAATAGCGGACGGCTGCGAATTATTGAAGCGTGCCGGTATCATAGTAGATTATATAGATTTGAACGAATAAATAAAACGTTTTATGGATAAAAAAAAGACTGACCGTATGGCTCCGGTTATCATCGCAGCTAGTATCGCTTTAGGTATCTTTATTGGGAACCATTATTTATCTATCAGTCAAGGAAAAAACGGTCCTACTCCAGCGGCAACAAGATAAATGCCATCTTGGACATTATCGACGAGCAATATGTTGACACGGTTAGCATGTCTAAGTTGGTAGAGAGTACGATCGAAAATATTCAGTGAATTAGACCCTCACTCCGTATATATCCCGCGGAAGACGCTTCCGTGGTGAATGAGAGCTGGAAGGTTCTTTCAGTGGTATTGGCGTATCATTTAATATGCAAACCGATACGATCCTAGTGATTAGCGTAATTAGCGGCGGTCCCGCAGAGAAAGCAGGTTTACTGCCCTTCGACCGGATCATCTCGATCAATGATTCTATTTTTCCGGAAAAAAGAACCAAGGAGAGATCATGAAGACACTTCGGGCGCAAAGAACAGTACGGTGAAACTAGGCGTACAGCGAGGGAATTCTCCTGAGTTGCTCTATTTTGACGTAACCCGTGGAGATGTCCCAGTTAATTCGGTCGATGTTTCTTATGAGGCGGCTAAAGGTATAGGTTACATCAAGGTTAGCAAATTTGCCCGGAATACTTATAATGAGTTCATCACGGCGATCGCCAAGTTAAAACAAGCGGGCTGTACCTCTTTCGTGATCGACTTACGGGGTAATACCGGCGGATATATGGATGCCGCTATCAATATGATTAACGAGTTTATGCCGGAAGGACGCTTGATCGTCTACACGGAAGGTAAGTCGTTCCCCGTTCCGACGTATACGCGAACGGAACCGGAACTTGTAAAGACGCCCCGATCGTAGTATTGACCGATGAGAATCTCGGCTTCCGCCAGTGAGATATTCTCGGAGCGATCAAGATAACGACCGTGGTACGATTATCGGACGAAGAACGTATGGCAAAGGTCTGGTACAAACTCAAATGTCATTGAGCGACGGTTCAGAGATGCGATTGACCATCGCCCGTTATTACACGCCGTCCGGTCGCTGCATCCAGAAGAAATATGAGATGGGTAATACGGACGCTTACGACCAAGATATCTATAACCGATATATGCACGGCGAGTTTGACTCGGCCGATAGCATCAAGATGGATGATTCCTTAAAATACCAGACCGTAGGCGGACGTACCGTATACGGCGGGGCGGTATCATGCCAGATATCTTTATCCCTCGTGATACGAGTGGCGTTACCTCTTACTACTCAAATGTGGTAAATAGCGGCGTGCTTTACCTGTATGCGCTCGAGTACTCAGACCGCCATCGGGAGAAACTAGGCTCATTCAAGACTTGGGAGGAATTATATAATTACTTGCAGCAACAACCGCTCCTTTCCGACTTCGTGAACTTCGCCGCTACCAAGGGCATCAAGAGACGTCCTACATTAATTAATATATCCGGCAAGTTAATCGAGAACCAATTGCAAGCGTATATCGTAAGGAATTTCTTCGACGAGGCGGGCTTCTACCCCATTTTCCTAAAAGATGACGTTACCTTATTACGCGCGATCAAGATCTTGCAAGAGGGAAAATCTGTGCCGAGCGGAACTATTAAAACAATCAGCGAATGGAGACTTACAGCCAAGCAGGCCCTACGAAAGATATGGCCTCTCGAAAGAAAGAATATTCGAGGATTACCTTGTGCGAGCTATCGGATAAGATCATGGACCGCTTGGAACAGACGGAACTGTTCCAAGCGGCTTCTATCGCCCTTTATCACGCTATAGCGGGAGAAGTGCAGACCGCCGGCTTTATCGAGAAATGGTACCAAAAAAAAGCTTCTGTTGCCCTTGATCGTTGGTGATGATTTGAGATTGCTTCTTTACGAAGGACCGGAATCCTTAAAACCCGGACCTTTCGGGATATTAGAGCCTAAGGTGGACGGCATAGAAGTTCCAAAGAATGAGATCGACTTGATTATCGTGCCCGGAGTCGCCTTTGATAAAGACAAGAACCGCATGGGACGAGGGATTCTACGACCGCCTTCTTTCCACGCTCAACGCTCCCAAGGTTGGCATATGCTTCGGGTTCCAGATGATACCGCAAGTCCCGGTAGAGCCACTCGACAAGAAAATGGATTACGTAATAACAGAAGACACCATCTATTGATCTCTCCGCAGAATATATACTTACTGGGGCTGGGCAGTATATGTTACTTGACCCAGTAAGTAATATTGCGAATGGTAAAGCCACACTCAATGAAAACGATATTGGTAATGACCGAGGCACCCGCGTAATCATTCAAGCTTTCACCAACCGTTCCCGGCAAAGCGTCAACTCGCTACGAAGTACGGAAGTCAATGAGACATGAAGCACCTTATCACGTACATATATATTACGTGTACTGCATGATCGTAGGCCCTAAAACTTCTCCCACGCACGTTGGACCCGGATCTCCATCATTTTCTCGTACAACTCGGTATTATCCTCGAAAAGTCACGAAGCACCTCACCCAATGTCTGTGTATTTCTTCTCTGCATCCTTATTCCTCCATAGGTTGTACCTCGCCACGTTCCACACGGAAGAGGGCATAGTCATGATTCATAGCCAATAAGATCTCATCCAGATACTTCCGGTTCGTATCCGTAATAAAATCTGCCCGAAGCCATTCTCGCTGACCAGTTTGATGATCTGCTCCACACGGCTAGCGTCCAGCTTATCGAAAATATCATCCAACAGCAAGATAGGTGTAGTCCGTCCCCGTTTATTTAGGAAAGCGAACTGAGCGAGTTTCAAGGCGATCAGATACGTCTTATTCTGTCCTTGCGAACCAACCCGGCGAATCAGGTACCCGCCCAACGTCATTTCCAGCTCATCCTTATGGATACCGGAAGAGGTATAGCCCAATATACGATCCGTTCCCGGCTCATCGCCAATTTACCGGCAAGCTCCGTTTCCTCCAATTGCGAGATATAATGTAGCCCTACCTCCTCGGCAGAGCCGCAGATCGTCTGGTAGTACTCATTAAAGATCGGGTAAAATCCTCCACCAGTTTTTCCGCTTCTCGTAAACGATTTGGCCGTACATACCCAGCTGCATCTCAATACCTCAAAGAGAGGCATCCATGCTCTGATCTTTCAGCAACGTATTCCGTTGGAGCAACGCTTTATTATATTGGATAAGCGCATGCAGATAAGGCTTGTCCTGCTGCGAGATGATTAAGTCAAAACGGCGTCGCTCATCGCTCCCCGGATCAAGTCGGCATCAGCCGAGAGACCATGACCAACGGTAATAGGCCGATATGCTCGGACAGCTTGTCGTACTCCTTCTTATTCCGTTTGAACTGTTTGCGTTGCCTACGCCGCATGGCACAGAAAATCTCCTCCTCACGTCCCTCATAATCATAGTTACCCTGCACCACGCAAAGATCTTGATCACTGTTTATTATCTGGCTATCAGGCGTATTGACATGACTCTTGCAAAACGAGAGATAATGAATGGCATCCAATAGATTCGTCTTCCCCATCCCGTTATTGCCGAAAAGCAATTCATCTTGGGCGAGAAAATAACCTCGGACTGAAGTATATTTTGTAATTGAGAACAGAAAGCTTCTTTAGTATCATCTAAACCGTATTAATCGTACAAAATTAAAAATATACTTCTAAGTATAGATTATATCAGCAAAAACTACTTTTGCGCTTTGAATCGCCAACCGTATGGTATGGCTTAAAATCAGCGATAAAATTAATAAATAACTATAACACATTATGGCTACTAAAGAAAAGGACACCAACAAGGAGTTAGAAGTAGAAGAGATTGTCTCCAAATCGGAGCAATTCATTGAAAACAATTCAAAGAAGATTATTTACGGTATAATAGCTGTCGCACTCGTTGTTGGAGCTGTTTTGGGAATCAAGCATGGTTATTTAGTTCCTCAGGAGAAAAAAGCTGCCGCCGCCATGTTCAAGGGTGAGCAATACTTCGCCAGAGATTCTTTCGCCTTGGCTTTAAACGGCAATGGAGCTGACTATGAAGGTTTCGAGGCTATCATCGACCAATATGGAAGCACGGACGCCGGAAACTTGGCGAAAGCTTACGCAGGTATCTGCTACTACAAGATGGGCGATACGCAGAAAGCGATCGATTTATTGAAATCTTTCAGCGGAAAGGACCAAATGGTATCTCCGGCGGTTACAGGCTTGATCGGTGATTGCTACGTGAACATGGGTAATACGAAAGAAGGCATCAGCTATTTCGAGAAAGCCGCTAAGGAGGCCGACAATGAGGTAATCAGCCCGATTTACTTGAAGAAGGCCGGTATCGCTTACGAGAACTTGAAAGAGTACGACAAGGCTGTAAAGGCTTACGACTATCAAGGACAAGTATTACACTTCCATGGAGGCATCCGATATCGATAAGTATATCACCCGTGCTTCGGCAGGAAAATAAATAAACAGTATATTATATAGTATAACAGAGGATGTCTCGGTCAAACAAGGCATCCTCTTCTTTAAAGAGACAAGTATGGCTACAGCTTATCAGAATTTATCCGAGTACGATTTCAACAGCGTACCCGATGCTTCAGAGATGAACATCGGCATCGTAGTTGCGGAATGGAACAAGAACATTACCGAGAAGTTATTGGAAGGTGCTTGCAACACGCTTGAAAAGCACGGGTGAAACCGGAAAACATCGTAGTTAAACGAGTTCCGGAAGTTTTGAACTGACTTTGGAGCCAAAAGATTGGCGAGACTAAAGAATTAGACGCAGTGATCGTTCTGGGATGCGTCGTAAGAGGCGACACGCCACATTTTGATTACGTTTGTTCCGGCGTTACTCAAGGTATTACAGAATTGAATTTAATGTACGATATCCCTTTCATTTTCGGCCTGTTAACTACCGACACCATGCAGCAATCCGAGGATCGTGCGGGAGGTAGATATGGCAATAAAGGGGACGAGGCAGCGGTTACCGCAATAAAATGGTAAATTTTTCTGCCTAAACGCTTGCAGGTTTCAAAATAAATCGTACCTTTGCACTGCAATTAAGAACAAGGGGCAGTTACCAGAGTGGCCAAATGGGGCTGACTGTAACTCAGCTGGCTTTCGCCTTCGGTGGTTCGAATCCATCACTGCCCACCTTAATTGATCGGTTCACTATGTGAACCAATTCTTTCGAAACCGAAAGAATACATATTGCGGAAGTAGCTCAGTTGATAGAGCATTAGCCTTCCAAGCTGAGGGTCGCGGGTTTGAGCCCCGTCTTCCGCTCTAGGAAAGAGGAAAATCGAAAGGTTTTCCTCTTTTTATATCCTCGTATTACTATATATCCGGGATAATGTCTACTTTAGCCCCAATACAACAAATAACAAAGAGAGATGAAGATGGTGAAAGGGATATACGTGTTGCTGACAATGTTCTTATTGATAGGATGCGCTACGGTAATGAATCCTTATAAAATGGACAACCGGATGCATAAGATAGAGCTAGGGATGACCAAGCAAAAGGTTATATCGATACTAGGAAAGGATTTTGAGTCGGCTGGCGCACGGATAACCCCGACGGCCCGATAGAGAGTATCAGTTATAAGACGGTAACCATGACGATAGCCGACTACTCTGAAGGCTACTACATCCTAAGCTTCAAGAATGGGATACTAGTGGAGTGGTTCAAGGAAAGACACCGATCAATAACAATACAGCGAACTAAGGTCTCCTTTTAGGCCACTAAAACAAATAAGGCAGATGCCTCTGGGCATCTGCCTTCATTCTTTACGATTATAAACTTTCTTCGATACATGAATCCGGTTATGACTGACCGGCCTGCCGTGGTTTTCTAACTCGGCCTCACGACTGCCTTCCGGTTAGCCTTTATGTACTCGACTAACGGATCTTGCTTTTTCTCTTTGTCTTCATAGCTTTATTGCTTTTATATCGCTTTCACGAGCGCAAAGATACGAAAAGAATTCATTTCACCTCACTATCGTCCCAAGGGTATTTTCTTTTCGGTTTCGAGGGAACCAGCCTTTCTGCACACGCTCCTCCTGCTCGAAAATCTCCTTGATCGTCCAGAACGATGAAAGGCGAATACGCCGCAAATAGCGGACACAAACACGCTGTCTATAAACAGGGAGGCTATCACTCCTAAAATCCCTAAGACAAGGAATATCCACCAGCATTTCGTCCCCAATAATACTCGGCCTTCACGACTACCGGATGAAACAGACCGATAATCAAAATGTAACGATACCGATCAACAACCCATCAAAATTTATCATATCCATATCTGAGTATTTATACTTATTACTATTATATGTAACAAATATACGAACAATATTCCACTTAACTGATCATTTCTTTCTATGAAGAGATAGAAGCCCTATTCGCAATAATCGTCTCACAAAGATGAAACGATCTTTTCATATACGTGATACGATCTTTTCACCTTGTGATACGATCTTTCACATAGGTGAAAAGATCAAGACCTAAAGAAGCTTACACTTAAAGTAGCACAAAAAGTCACATCCATTGTTAGTAGACATGACTTCTATATTGTTTTCAAATAAGATTCTTATCTGTTGCTTTCCTCCGCAGGTGTAGTAGTAGCGGGAGTTTCCTCTGCCGGAACTGCCGGTTGTTGAGCCGTACCAAAGTCCGGAGCGATCGTATTCGGATCGATAGAGATAGCGTCGTTTACTTGTTGCTTGATCTCAGATTGAGCGGCATGCTCCGCTCTGGGGATAAATGCGGTAATCAAGATACTCAATACGATTACGGTACCCGCCAAACTCAAGTAGCTTTCTCCAAAAGTCTGTGGTCTTACGTACACCCATGATTTGGTTAGAAGAAGAGAATCCTGAAGCCAAACCTCCACCTTTTGAGTTCTGGATCAACACGATCAAGATTAATAGTATAGAGGCAATCAGGATTAAGATAGAAATAAATACGTACATCTTAGTTTTATTTTTAGTGTTAATAATCAACTTTTCCAAAATCTGATTTGGTCTGCAAAGTAAACATTTTTCTGGATATTTCAAGCTTAAGTTTTTAATAATTTGCAAAGCCTTATCATATCGCTTCTGTTTTATATAAATCCGGGCTAAAGTTTCCGTAAGGCACGAGTCTTCCAGCGATTTGGACTGCTCATCATCCAAATCTTTCACCGACTCTGGAGTCTCCGCACGGCTGTTTTCCTCTCGGATTTCCAGCCCGCTACCGGCATACGCTGTTGGTCATTTTAATGAACGAATCGATCAAGTCGTGATGTCGAAGCCTATTCTCCGCATCCTCTCAGATGGCTTCTCTTCTTCTCTTTCGATAATGACCAAAACATATAATCTGACGATACCGATGGCTGGAACAGGAACGGGCTTCTTTCTTAGGCTCCGGTTCCTCGTTACGGTTAGAGAGGAATGCGTCTATCAAGGAGAAAGTATCCTCTTTTCGCATATCCGGCTCATGCTCCACACGGGAGTTCAAGCCATATTTATCTCCCTCTATCAGTTGGAACAGCATTTTCCGGTCCGGCAAGAATATCGCCATCTTCTCCAGCTCCGAGGTAAAACTCATATCATTTAATACGGCCAGATTCTTTAGATACAACATCCGTGCCACTTGAAAATACGGGTAATCCTCCACGATTCGTCGCAACTCAAGAAGAGTCCCTCGGTCAATTCCGAAGGCTCCTCCATCAAACGATATAAATCCTCCGCCCTCATTCTACCAATTGGCAACCGTAGCGTTATAGATTTGGTCTACTATTTCCTCTATGATCTCCTCGCATAATGTTCCCTCTACCTGCTGCGGCATCAGAGTTACTGTCGAACTCGCGGTAAGCGGAGAACGACTGCTCGAAATCCTCATCCGGTTAACCCGGTTGGAGTAACGAACCCGCACCGTGATCGTCAACCTCGTCTGCGAGGCGATAGCATCCTCCTTCACGGCCATTGGGCGAAATCGTAACCAGTGATCTCACCCTCCAACTCAAGGTCGCCATTGCTCGGAACCAGTTGCAGACGAGTCTGACGGATGTAAATATCCTTCAAATCCTCCGTAAACTGCGGCGCAAGGGTCGGATTCACGTAGGGAGCTTGGTTCGTGAAGTCACGAATCGTAATGGTCTTCACCTTCGTATAATCGATAGAGGCTCCATTAAACTTATAGGAAATAGAGCAAGCCGTAGCCAATACCGTCAAAAATGAGAGTATAAGCCAATTGGCTGCCGACAAACGTATGTTGACAATCTTCTTTAGCATATTTTATTCCAAATTGTATTCCTTGATTTTTCGATATAACGTACGCTCCGATATCTTCAAGTCGGCCGCCGCGTTCTTCCGTCGCCCGTTATGCTTCTCCAGAGCCTTACGGATCATCTCCTTCTCCACCTCTTCCAAGGATAAAGTCTCCTCTTCCACATCCTCGGCATCTTGGATCGTCGGGTGCATGGCATGAACCGCCGCCGGATGGATCGGATGCGCATAAGGGGTATCGTCCGCCACCGTTGGCATCGGGATATTCCCTCCCATGATATCATGCACTAATTTCTTTAGCTCGTTCACGTCCTTTTTCATATCGAACAAGACTTGATAAAGGATCTCCCGCTCGCTGTTAAATATCTTTTGATCCGGATCTTGCTTCACCAATACCGGATATTTCTCAACGTTCACGTTCGGCAGATAAAGGCGCAGGACATCCGCCGTTATATCCCGTGTCTCCTCGATTACGGAGATACGTTCCGTGATATTTTTCAACTCACGCACGTTACCCGGCCAACGGTAAGAAACCAATAATTGACGGGCCTCATCATCCAAGCGGATCGGCGGCATCCGGTATTTCTCGGCGCAATCACTGGCGAACTTACGAAATAATAAGACGATATCTTCCGGACGCTCCCGCAAGGAGGCACTTGGATAGGCACCGTATTCAAACGATAGTACAAATCCTCACGGAATTTACCTTCCGAAACCGCCTGCACTAAATTCACGTTCGTAGCGGCAACGATACGCACGTTCGTCTTCTGTACCTTGGAGGAACCGACCTTGATAAACTCACCCGTCTCCAACACACGAAGCAAGCGTGCTTGCGTAGGAGTTGGCAGCTCTCTACCTCATCCAAGAAGATCGTTCCACCGTCCGCTACCTCGAAATACCCTTTACGGTCGGCTAACGCCCCGGTAAAGAACCTTTCTCGTGCCCGAAAGCTCCGAGTCTATCGTCCCTTCCGGAATGGCGCCACAGTTTACGGCTATATATTGTCCATGCTTACGCTGACTGTTCTGATGAATAATTTGAGGGAAGTCTCCTTTCCGACACCACTCTCTCCTGTAATAAGAACAGATAAGTCGGTTGGCGCTACCGGAGCGCAACATCGATCGCACGATTTAATCCGGGGTTATTACCAATAATCCCAAAACGCTGTTTTATCTGTTGTACATCAACCTTCATCACTCTTTCACTTTTAAAATCTGTAATTATTTCAGTTACTCTGCCAAAATTACAAATCTTAATTCAAACTACCACTATTGATAACAGATTCTATCGGTCGTTTCTTATTTTTTAGCACCATATGTACGTTTATACAAGAACTCGGCAAGATCCTTGTCTTCCGGGATGGCGGCGATCTCTTCCGGCGAGATAGGCTCACCGATATATACATCCGCTTTCTTTCCACGCTTATTGAAAGCCTCTGTAGGAATACGCAAGGTACGTATTTGCCAGCTGATATTCCTAGCCAATAGAAAAATGGGTATTTTGGAAATCAAAATAAACAGGGTATACCGGTGCTTTCGCCTTACGAACTAAGCGGATCACGCTATGCGCCCACGATAAATCCGTACCTGTTTCTCTTTTTATTATAAAATGAGATCGCTCCAGCAGGAAGAAACCCATCGGATGACCTTCTTTCAAGCGTTGCAGGGATAGTCGAACGCCATTGACATTCGCCGGATTCGCCCTCGCTTGTGGGAATCGGGCACCACGGATATGAAATTATCCTCCATCGCCCCGATCTTGGTCAAGATGCCATTCACCATCACCTTAAAGTCCGGACGGCGGGAAGCGAAAATATCAATCAGCATGATTCCATCCAACGACCCGATCGGATGGTTGGAAACGGTAACAAAACCCTTCCGGCAGATGATCTAAAATCTCCTTATTATGAACCTCATAGCTGAGATCGATAATGGGGTCATGCAATAAAGCGGAAGTAAACTCAGCGCCCGTAAATGACAATTCCGGGCATGTACCTTATTAACCAGATCCACGTAAGCACTTTATCAGCAACTTACCTAACCATGTCCCCACTCGCCCCTTGAAGAACGGGGCCATCTCTTTGCAAATCGTAAATGTCAACAACACTCTTCTTCATACTTTATCCTAAAACGAGGCACACATCTTCTCATGTTTCCTCATCACTATCGCTAGTACGATGTTCAACACGATGATCTCGTATAGGTAATAAGCCCAGACCTGTCCCGTTAGTACGATCACAAACATAACCATCGTCCGGCCATTAAAGGTCAACAAGTCTATGTAACGCATTAAATGACGACTCTGTTTACGAAAGTCCACACGGATATTCTCCGGAATATTATCCCCATACTTCGCATGCAAATTTTGTAACATACTCTGTAAGGTAGGCGTAGCCTTCACTTGCAACATCGTATACCAACGATATAAGAAGTAGAAAAACTTGTTAATGCCATACTTCATCTCCTTATGTTTCGCCTCCACCTGCTCCAAAGACTGAAACTCCGAGCCTTTATCCTTACTGATAAAATAAAGGTGAAGCGTCTTATAATAATCCGTGATATTCGCTTGGACTAAATGAGACAAACCGGATAAGACCGCCAAGGCAAAGAACCAATCCGTACCGTAATCATGAGACAAACGAAGAGCGAATCCGATATAGATCGAAGCGAACCAGATATCCCCGGCGAATCCGTCCAAGATACGCCCGATAGCGGACTTGATTCCTGTAAGACGTGCCAGCTGCCCATCCACGCAGTCGAGGATATTGGCAAATACCAACAATAATATACCGCAGATATTATATGTCAAATTATCGTGATAAAACATAAATCCGACCGCCGCACCCACGAAGATCGAGATAACCGTAATCATATTCGGGTAATCCCCGTGCCTCGCAACATACGAGCAATACGAAATCCTATCGGACGATAAAAATTCGGTCTATCTTATTTTCTGTTTCTATCGACTTTAACGATGCTTCGTATTCCTTATCCAACTCGCTCATTTGTTTCTTATTTATACGAGTAACCGCCATCCACAACGACTACCTCGCCATTAAAATAACTATTCTCTATCAACATTTTATAAACTTCCGCCAATTCATCCGGGTCGCAGAACCGTCCCAAAGAGACCTTGTTCTCTATATTCCGACGGATCTCGGCAGGCTTTGTTTTCTGCCATTCCGTATCGACAAAACCGGGAGCCACGGCATTCACACGCAGTTCATAGGGAACTAAGAACTTCACCATGTTTTGACCAGCGCATGAACAGCACTTTTCGTCACTCCATATGCCAAGGATACCGAATGAGGCTGTATTCCCATCAAGGAACCCGTAAACACGATACTTCCCCTTATTAATCCGTCCAACAATCTTCTGTAAAAGAGATCGGGAAATGGATATTAGCAAAGAAACCCGGTCCCAATCCTCGAATGAAAGTTCCTCAAAAGGATCCCGACAGGTCATTCCCGCATTGAACACAAGGCCGTCCAAACGTAGCCTATTCTCCTCAAGAAAGAATCGATAACCCCGATCGTATTCCGATCCGAGATATCGGCCCGCAGAATAGAAACCTGTATATCGAAACGACCCACCAACTCGCTACGTACCTCCTCGGCGGTCGCTTGGTCGGAAGCATAAGTCAGTATAAGGTTATATCCGGCCTTTCCTAAACAGGACGCTACCGCCTTCCTATCCCTTTGTCCCACCGGTAATTAAAATAAATTTATCCATGAAACTGATCGTTATTTAGCGGCAGATCCTTTCACTGTTTCCGGCTTCGCCTGACGTTGGGTTGTCAGATTCGCCTCATAAGAATCATGTATCGTTTTTCAGATTCGAGGAGGAAACCCCGTTCCGTAAGGGAAATAAAATACCTGAACGCCTAAATCCTTCAGATAGTCGTACTTTCCGAACCAGTCATCACCTACCACGAAAGCGTCGATATTCAGCTTCTTCACGATTTCCGTATGATCCAAGGAATGTTGTGGAATAACGATATCGGGAGTCTTCAACGCCTCGATGATCTGCAAACGTTCATGGAACGGAATGATCGGCTTCGCTTTATAAGAAGAGACCAACTCATCTGTACTAACCCCGACGATCAATATATCCGCCAAACTACGGGCGTAATTGATCATCCTAAGATGATTATAATGGAACATATCAAACGTTCCGGATGTATATACTATCGTTTTGTCTTTAAACATAATCGTAATTTTCGTTTTAAACCGCAAACTTACGCAAACTTTTCCTATCTTAAAAGTTTAAAACCAAAAGCGTCCACGTCCATACAAAATGTCATGTCAATAACATCCATTCGTTATTAACATGACATTTTATGTATTTATTGAAACTTGTCAGGAAAGATCTACTATAATCCGTCCGTATCGTCGTCTTTCGTCAAATCCAATTTCTCATTATCTCCCCTATCGAAATATTGCTTACGCAACGGGTTGGCGGTAGCCTCCTGATAACGTAACCGGTTCCGGAAGATATCCAACGCCGCATATAAGGCTTGGCGGAACGACTCTTCTGAGGCCACGTTCTGCCCGGCTATGTCATAAGCTGTTCCATGTGCCGGAGAAGTCCGTACGATCGGCAATCCTGCCGTATAGTTCACCCCGTCATCCATCGCCAACGTCTTGAAAGGGCGAGCCCTTGATCATGATACATCGCTAAGACACCATCAAATTTATCATACATCTGCGAACCAAAGAAACCGTCAGCCGCATAAGGGCCAAATGACATTACGCCTTTTTCTCCGCCTCTTGCATTGCCGGTATGATAATCGTCTCCTCTTCCGTACCCAGCAATCCGGCATCACCCGCATGAGGGTTTAAGGAAAGAACCGCGATGCGTGGCTTCACAATACCGAAGTCTTGCTTTAACGACTGATTGAAAATACGCAGCTTATTCACGATATCGCCCACGTTGAGGGAAGACGCAACTTGCGACAATGGAATATGCCCCGTCACCAAAGCGACACGAAGATCATCTTTCATCAAGATCATCAAGGCTTTTTATCCAAGCCACCGAAGCATTTCTCCAAATACTCAGTATGCCCGGGAAAATGAAAATCCTCGTTCTGGATATTATGTTTATTGATCGGGGCGGTAAGCAGTACATCCACTACTCCCCGCTTCATATCCGTAACCGCCGCTTCCAACGCCTTGAAAGCCGACTCACCGGCAACCGGCGTAGATTTCGACAACTCCACCTTGGTCTCGTCCTCCACGCAGTTAATAATGTTCACCCGGTTTACTCCCGCATCCTCCGCATGTGAAATAATATTCATATTGATAGGAGGAAGCTCCAATGCCTTCCGGTGATAAGCGGCTATCTTGGACGAGCCATAGATAATCGGCGTGCAAAGCTCCGCCATGCGGGTATCGGAAAAGGTCTTTAATATCACCTCATAGCCGATACCATTTATATCTCCGTGGGTGATCCCCACTTTAATCAGTCGTTCTTCCATATATTTTGTTTGTTTATTACTTTTCTCTTTGGGATATCCAATGTCTCAGTTACCGGTTCATCAAATTCACCCGGCAAACGTAACGTAAATAAGGCAGCTTCTATTCTACGCATGAAATTACGCTTGTCTGTCTCCGGAGCATACACAAATCCCTCGGCTACAACCACACGATGATTCTTTTCATCCAAGCGGGTGTGGCTTACGAACGGGCCTCCCATCATATCGCCTTGCATTCTCCACAAACCGCGCATCACGCCACAATATTTACCATTTAAGGTTATTGGCGTATACTCCACTCCCGCACGCGTTTCTGTTTGCATATAGGAACCGGGAACGAACCCGGCAGATTCGCCTTCAATACAGAATCTCGTTTAGCGACCAGATATTCCTCCGTAAACGTATTCGGATCAGTATAAGGGAAAGTATATACGATTAAGTCCATACGGCCTGTGTTAGCGTTATTGGAAGACCAGAAGAAATCTGTCGTATCCTTATAGTACGTGAAGTTTGCCGGAGCGTTTAACATCACGTTCAGGTCGCTTTTCAGGTTATCCATAACCACCATACTATATTCCTTTGTAATTGCTCTATCGCACGATTCATCTCCACCTTTACGAAGAAGTTGACCAACGCCTTCTCATGGGTCTTTGAATACTCGACGATCGACTCCGTATTAGGAGCTTTCAGCGAAACAACCACCTGTCCTCTAGCCCAGACATTATTCTCGTAGCCTACAGAAACTTTCGTATAAGCGGTGGGATCTATCGTAACCACTAATATATTCCTTACATACCGTAACAGACCTGTAAAATCCTTTGGTTGTACGTAGGTAATCTTCAAAGAAGGCTCGGCTTGCGGCAGTCCGGGCACCGAAGAGGCCAACTCAGACTTTATGGCTTCCCGCAGGGCCTTCCAATCCTTTTGATCCATAACCACGACAACCTCATATGCGAAGCCCGTAGCTTGAGTCATCACAGAACCCGAATTACATGCTCCCATCAAAACAAGAAGCAGCAACATACCGATGAATAAAGAACGTGTTTTCATACCCGTGTGTTTTATATTATACAAATGTAACATTTTTGCGGTAGAAAGCATTCCACAAGCGGCGAAAATATCCTCCCTCGTGATGCCCTTATCGTACATACAACTCCTTTGGCGTTTAAGAAATCCCGGAACGCCTCCATTTTAGCGATATCGGAAGTCTCTAAAGACACATTCGGTATCGCATGAAAACGGATCAAGTTTACCCGACAAGGTATTCCACCTAATAAACAACTCAAAGCTTCGGCATGTTTCAAGCTATCGTTCAAATTTTAAAACAATGTACTCAAAGAGACACGTCGTTGATGCGAAAAATCATATTGTTTGATTAAATCGATCACCTCCCTCGCTGGGAATGCCTTTTCAACCGGCATCAAGGAAAGACGTTCCATAGGATAGGGCGAGTGCAGACTTACGGCCAGATGACATTCGCTCTCCTCTAAAAGCGTTTCAAGCCTTTCGTCACACCGATGGTTGAAACCGTGATACGCTTCGGGCTCCACGCATATCCATACGGGGCCGTGAGTATTTCCAAAACCTTGAAAGCTCGTCTACGTTATCCAGTGGCTCCCCATTCCCATGAAAACGATATTCGTCAATGAATCGTTTTCCGGCAAAGACTGGATCTGGTTCAATATCTGGTTCGCTGTCAGGTTTGCCGTGAAGCCTTGTTTTCCCGTCATACAAAACAAGCAATTCATTTTGCATCCGACTTGAGAAGAGACGCAAAGAGTCGCCCGATCATCCGTAGGAATATAAACAGACTCAACAAAACGCCCCGGTCCGGCAGCATATAGATATTTGATCGTACCGTCTTTCGACTTTTGATACTCAGATGGCGGATAAGCCCCGATCTCGAATGAATCCTCTAATAAAGCACGTTTGGCTACCGCTATATTCGTCATCTCCGAAATCCGGGTTATTTTCTTCTTATAAATCCAATCGGCCATTTGCTTAGCCGCATATGCGGAAGACCCACCTCAGACGCTACACCTTTCAGTTCCTCAAGGTCATCCCTAATAATTGTCTTTTGTCAACCATTCTATCGATATTTTCTTATTCGAAAGTACGAGAAATATTCCACAAAATAAAGATCCCTGTTTTGCCGTCAAGATATATTTATTTTGACGGCAAAACAGGATCTTTATCTTAAGTATAAATACTCTTTATTAATAGAAACGGATACGGTTGTCTTCCACCTTAGCGTTGTTGACCATAGATTGGATAGCTTGGAATCCTACACGATACGCATTCGAAGCATCCAACGCACGGATTTCCTCAGCCTCGTTGAACTCCTTACCATCTTTATTTCTTGCGTATACTTTGAACACATATACACCGTTGTTACCTTTAACCGGAGCACTTACTTGGTCAACTTGAGCCATAGAAACCATAGCGTTCAAGTTCGGTTCGATACCGATACCAGCGATACGGCGAGTACCAAAGTTCACGAACTTCACAGAGTCTACAGAAGAACCCATCGTTTCAGCATATGCCTCAACTGAAGTTAAATTCTTAGCAGCCAATTCCTGAGCGATCTTATCGCCTTTCTTCTGGGCAGCCAATTCAGCTCTCAAAGCCGGAGCGACCATATCAACCGGACGATACCCCTCGGAAATACTTCCTTCTACAGCAGCCGACAAATTTATCACTACACTCGAAGATCTCAGAGATAGAACCTTTATCGTTCTGGAACGCCCAACGAATTACCGGACGTGAATTCTTGATAGAACCTAACAACTGATCATCTGTAGTAACCGTTGCACCTGAAATCAAGTTATAACCGGCTTCCTTCGCATTCTCCTCCAATTTAGCCATAGAGTTGTTCTTAGATACGAACTGATTCAACTCATTGTAGATGTTGCTATAGGTCTTAGAGCTAGGAGATACAGTCATGTCGATATCTGCGATCTTATATTTTCAACATTTCCTGTTTTCTCTGTTACTTTTACAAGGTGAGTACCATATAAAGATTTCACAACCGCTACCTCATTCAATGGAGTTGAGAGACAGCCTTCTTAAAATCATCATTCACACCTCTCAAAGCGGTAACCTCTGTAAACCAACCTAGTTCACCACCATTCTCGGCAGCTTGGTCTGCTGAGTATTTCTTAGCTAATTCAGCGAAATTAGCGCCACCTTTCAACGCCCCATCAAGCTATCAGCCAAAGCTGTTGTCTCAGCCTCAGATTTACCGGCCAACATGATGTGGCTAACTTTACTGAGTCCGGAGCGACCGTCTTATCGACTAGCTTAAACATTCTGTATTTGTCATTCTCGAATACAGGACCATAAACAGCGCCAACCTCAGAAGTCGTAGCGAATTGTTTCATCTCAGGATCAAAGCCTTCTCCGTGAAGAAAGCGTCAACATAAGGAACCTCAGAGTTCTCGTTTACTACATCAGCCACTCTTTCAGACGTAGCTAGCTCCTCTTTCAAGCTCTCGATCTCGGCCTGTGCCTTATCATAATCCTCTTTACTCGGACGGATATCTACGGCGATATATTTAATTACCTTAGATTCTTTTGTTTATAAAGCTCCTTGCGTTGGTTATACAATTTCTCGATCTCGCTCTTGCTTACCTCAATCGTTGAATCCGGAATCGTAGCATATGATTGCATAGCGTAAATGATATCCGAATTCTCGGCATTATCATTATAAGCTTCCTTAGCGTCCAATGAATTCGCGGAAATAGCCTTACTCAATAATGTCGTATATTTTGCTCCAAACGTTGACGTTTGATGTTCTTCTCCAGAACAACCAGAAGTTCTTAGCTTGAATCAGCTGTGCCTGTTGATCTGCCGGATAGCTAGCGATATTATCGGAATCGATTTGTTTCAAGAAATTCAACAAAGCGGCCTTATCAAAGCACCAGTCTGAGGATTCGTAAACATTTGCATTTGTTGGATCAACGGAGATATTCTCACCTTGAACCATATCAAACAATTCTTCCGGACTTACTCCCATACCTAATTTAGCAGTAGCCTCGTCCAACACGACCTCTTGTACCATCGCATCGAATACGGACTGGCGAATCTGTGTCATATATTCCTCGGGCAGGCTGGCTGAACCGGATTGCATCTTATACATCTCGGCCATCTCATCAATCGCGACCTTGATAATCTTGAATTTTACAACCTCTCCATCAATCTCGGCGATCCGTTCCTGTGATTGCCTAAAATAAGTAGAACCAGAGTTTAAAAGTCTCCAATGATAAAAGCGAACAATGCCAAACCCACCACGAGTACCAGCAGTCCTGCTTTGCTTCTAATTTTTCCAGCGTAGCCATTTATCTTTATTATTTTTTAAAGTTTATTATTTCACATTTTAAGGGCACAAAGATATGAAAAAGGAAATTCCACAGCATATAATCCTTTTTTATCAAATCCCTACTTTCATACGTACAAGTTCGATCTTCGTAGCCGTTACTTTGATTATCTTAAACGAATATTTATCGATCTGGACAGTCTCGTTCAATTTCGGGAATTTTTGATAGAAGTGCAAGATAAAACCGGCGATGGTGACATAATCATCCGACTCCGGAAGATCCAACCCGAACATTTCGTTCAAGGTATCAATCTCCATCCTACCCGACAGCAAATACTCATTGTCCGATACTTTTTAGCCACATGCGACTTCATATCGTGCTCGTCCTCAATCTCTCGAAAATCTCCTCCACCAAATCCTCAAGTGTCACGATACCCGACGTACCGCCAAACTCATCCACGACAACAGCCAAGCTCTTCTTCTCTTGCATCAGCAGTTTCATCAATTTATTCGCCGCCATCGTCTCCGGAACGATCGATACGCTACGGATATGCTGGGTCCAATCCTCCGGATTCTTGAAAAGCTCGGAAGAATGGATATACCCGATAATATCGTCAATATTCTCGTTATACACCAATATCTTCGAAAGTCCTGTCTCGATAAACTTAGAACGCAATTCCTCTATCGTAGCCGACGTATCACAGGCTACAATCTCCGTCCGGGCACGATACAATCCCTCAAACGGACATTCGAAGTCTAAGGCGTTTTGGAAAATCTTAACTTCCGTATCCATATCCGAATTTTGCGGAGCATCTTCCAGACTTTGCTGTATAAAATAATCCAAGTCTACCTTGCCTAATGCCTGAGGTGAACTTTTCAAGTTCTTCCGCCCCTAACTTCAAAATCAAAAGATAGCAGGGATGAGAACTTGGAGACCGGATACAGGATGATATATATGATAAATAATGGTATCGCAAATATATTGAGTGATAAATTAGGATTCAACTTAAATATGGTCTTGGGAATAAACTCCCCGGCAAACAAGATCAAGATCGTAGATATCACGGATTGGATAAAACGATCAATGCCTCATTCGCAACCACCTTGGCTATAAACGGCTCCAATACGATTGCCATCTGAAGACCATAAACGACCAACGCAATATTATTTCCTACCAACATGGTAGAGATAAACAAATTTGGATTACGATAGAAAATACCCAGTATCTTACTGGATAGACTACGTTCCTTCTTATCCAGCTCGAAACGAAGCTTATTGGAGGAGATAAAGCGATCTCCATCCCGGAAAGAATGCGGAAAATGCGAGGGAAATTAAAATATAAGTCAGCGTCCCCACCTTAATTACTTTTATTGAATCTATTTGTGACACATCTACCGGGCACTATCCCCTGAGCTGTCCGTGTCGTATCGGCCGGAGCATCGCTCACCGGAAAATACCTTGTGAGTTAAATATCTTATACTGAGTCATATCTTGGTTCGACTCAAAACCTATGCCTGTTATGATCTTATCTTCTTGCTCGATACGCATAAACTTATCAGAATAAACCTTCTCTTGCTTCTGGTCCCAGAACAATTGGGAAGTCTCAAAATGCTCCCCTTGCAGACTTTCCACCTCTACATTACCGATCAGCTCCCAAAGCCCTTTTTATCATAATAATAGGCTGTATCCGCCTTAATACTCGCTTCTGTCTGGAATAAGGTATCGAACTTCTCCACGTAGATCCCCTCGGGGAAATACCAATGGGGTTCCGCCGCCTTCCCATAAATCTGCCACTCTTTCGCTTTCAAGCGATATCTCGTGATACCAGAATCGGAGATCAAGGATGACACATCCGTAGCCTTCATCGTATAAGTCTTGTCCGGGTCAAACTCAACATCAACCACCTCCTTATGCTCCTTACTGCAAGAGGCAGAAAACAAAGAAGCATAACAACCACCACGAAGGTAGTTGTTATGCCCATATTTTCCGTTTTACAATGAAAACGATTTCCTATCATAATTACCGAATCGTTGTACGCTCTCCGATCCAACCACCGACAGTGAAAGGTTTGCCCTTCTCCAAATCCGGGTGCATGAAGATCTCCTCCGTAGAAGAGGTGAGCACGATAAGATGATATCAAAGTATTAGCCTCTTCAGCAACACTCGGATCTACCTGTTTCGCTTTCTCAAATTTATCGATAGCGGCATTATAAGCAGCTCTTGCCAATACTCCATCATTCGGGAAGACAGATTTAGAAGTAGCGGCATACATCTTGCCGATCAATAAATAAGCATTGCCATAGTTAGGATTTACCTCCAAAGCTTTCTGGCAATATTGTCTAGCCTTTGAATAAGCATTTTGCTCAAACAGCAACAATGCGATCATATAATAATCATCAGCTTTGAAGTCGCGTCCGTTTCTAAATTCGCAGCCTCATCAAAGTATTTAATAGCCGTATCATAATCCTTTATCTTAACGGCTTTCTTTCCTAGCCCAACAGCAGCCTCGGCACTAGGTTCTTGACGATAAGCATAGTCTGATGCCAAAAGTAAGCCTCGATTTCTTGGCAACCTGTTCTTCTCAACAAGGATATAGTCTCTTTCAAATAAGGTAAGTTGTCCTTATTCTCCTCGATCTTAGCAGCATACAAATTCTGCAAAGTCTCGCAATCGGCAGCACCACTATTCGCAAAGGCATTATCAACACCACTCTTATATGCGGTCAAGGCATTCACTTCTTTTGATTGTTTGCAGCCTGCGCAGCTTTTAACTGAGCATCAAGCCACCAGAAACCTTCAAATAATCTTGAATATACTGTTCTTTGAAATTCGGATCGTTAACCATTTTCTTCATAGAAGAGAAACTAAACAAGGAGAGACCTAGAGCCTCCGTATCAGCACCTTTCTCATCAACGATCTCCTTCAACCAAGTATAGGCCTGATTATAGTCGGCATTATCGCCAGTTTGCGCTAAATAATCTTGCACTTTTCGAGCAACGATCCAGTCTTTTCCATACCGGCGATCATTTCCAAAATATTTCACACGCTTGTCGTAAACTCCCATCAAATCATCAATAAGAGCTTTCTTCTTAGCGGGATCTTTCTCTTGGGCGATCTTCCAGCCCATAATTTTCACACCGTACAAATAGATATCTTTTGTAGCGGCAGGACACTCATCGTACACGATCTTCCAGAAATCAAAGGCGTCTTTGAAGTTTCCGGCTTTCGCGTAAGGAACGAACAAGCTGATATTGGTAATACAACGCACGCTATCCTCACCGGAACCGAACTGTGTACCATTATCTACTCCTTTCTGCGCATAAGCGCCTAACGTACCATAGTACATCCAAGCGCTAGTAATAAAACTTTGATCTTCATATCTCTTTCTATTAAAGTTAGCTATAATATTTATATTCCTTCAAAAAGTATCATACTCATTAGACCCTTTCGGCCATTCCGGTTTAATCCACTTTTCGTTTAAAACCATAATTCGTTAAATGTATAGTTCACCGTAAACCGGAAATACTGCTCATCAATCATTGTACGTAATTCCGGACGGATCTTCACGTATTCAAATGACAGGTTCACTAATGAACGGTTATCGATCAATGGAAGCCCAAAACCGACACTCGCCCCATATTCATTATAACCATGTCCTTTATAACCATTCTCCTCGGAGCGACTGACTCTTAAGTACGAATTGCTATAATGAAAACCGGCACGGTATCTGATACGTCCCAGATAATTACGATTATCATAACGAGGAATAAATTCGGCACCAGCCGCTACGTGTACGATTCTTGAATTGACCTTTCTCGTTATCAAAATAAGCGTTCGCCCAGTCCTCATATAAGAAGTCTGCGGCTAATGTCAACCGATTCTCTTTCACATAGGAGATACCCGCTCCGTAAGAGTTCGGCATATCAAACCGATAATTCTTAATTGTATCGTTCCTTGTATATCCGGATGTAGCCGAAGAACCGACAAGCTGAGTATCATACACAGTCGTATTCAACTTTTTTCCGGGAGGTAAACGAAACCTACCGTGACATGCTCCGTCTTACTCAAAGGATGCGTATATTGAATACCAAAATCTAACTTTAAATCACGAATCTCATAACGTTGGTTTCTATACACATCGTCCGCCCCTGTCGAGCTCGGGAAAATCAAGTTGCGGGAATGTGTTATATTTCCAAATAAAAATCCGGCGTTCACACCAATGGAAAGACGCTTCTTCCAAATATCATAGGAGAGCCCTAAATAGGCATCGCTTAAGCCACCTTCGCCACTAAAGCTTTCTCCCCAACTTAAACCGCCCTCGGTACGGCTCTCGCCGAAATCATATCCTACATATGAATAAGGTAATAAACCGATACTCATCGCTAAACGCCGGGTGATCGGAAATTGCATGGCGATATACTCCACGTTTCCATTCATCTGTCGTTGCTTGTTCGTACCGTCATAGAACCAAGACACCTGACCGGACGCACCAAAATCAAAAGGAATGTCAACGAATCCATGCAACTATAAGATGCTGGATTTAATGGATTATCTGTTTAGAGGACCTTAATCCATAACCGACTCCACCCATCGCCCTTCCGGCACCAAAGATCGATCCGCCAACTCTCCATATCCAAATCGCGTATAAGGCGAGTTCGTGTTATTTTGAGCCCACAATGGCAATTGTGTAAAGATAAGAAAACTTATTATTACTACCTTATTAATTTTCAACATTATACTCTAAGATTCTGTTTAATCCTGTCAACACTAAATTAATGTCTGCAAAGATGGAGTTTTTAGCCGTCTTTCAAAATAAAACGAATGACCGCCTGTTAAAAACCAAGATCCGGATATTTTACTTTCAGCTCGTCAATATATCCGTCCATCTCGTAAACAATCCCATTCACCACACCCGCTTGATAGCCGTTTCCGTACTTCTCCCGATAAGCGGTATATCATCCTCTTCCGTTACCAAAGGCAGTTTCTTCGTAAAATGGTTCAACGCTCGAAAACGGGTTGTCATCCCCGAGAGATATTCCCCAGAAAGATACCCGGCGCTTCTATCACCTCATACGTGATAGCGGTACCGGCATCGATAACCAGCAGATTTTTCCCGGCCGCAAATAATTCGCCCCACGACAGCGGCCAAACGGTCCTTGCCTAGCGTTTTCGGCGTCCCATATTCCACCTTGATCGGTAAAGCTACATGTTCATCCAGAAAGACAAAACGCTGAAGCTTATTTTTAGATAAGCGATCAACTCATCGTCCGTATCTATCACCGTCGATAAAATGCCTTGCGTAAAAGCGTACTTCAAAAAGAGCAGCGACCACAGATACACCGAATTGCTTGTATACAAAAGAAGCCTCTATATGCCCATTTTATACACAGCGACCTTTGATGACGTGTTACCTTGTTCTATAATAAGATTCACTTCTCTGATATTTTCCGCAAAGAAAAAAAAATGATGAAATAACACGCAAAACATCGCATAACCTCTAAAATTCTTCTTGAACAAAAAGGATCGCATCTCTGTTTGAAGAAAAATCTAAATAAAACAAGTTATGAATTACGGGATTAGTGTCTTATTCAGGGCGATTCCATTGCTAATGGCCCCTTTTGTTTCGGTTATGGATTTTTGTCTTTAACTATGGAGTGGACTCCAGCAGATTCGTCGCCGGACCTGTCGTATCTCTCTTGGCTTTATTTGTATAGCTTTGTTCGCTACGGCAGCGACCATTATTCGTCAAATTATCCACACATATAATAATGTAGCCAGATTCGCTTTGCCTATCCTTGGATATCTCTCGGCAACCATCACTTTTCTGGCGGGCTTTATCTTACTCATGTCCTCACCGGCGCCAGCAGACTTTGTCGCGGGCCATGTCATTTGGTGGGCCTTATAACCGCATGCGTAGCGACAACGGCTACCGCCTCTACCCGATTCACCTTAATACAAATGAACGCCAAAAGCGACGATCCCAGAATACCTGACAAAGCGTTCAACTTTTGGCAGGGGTATTCTTGATCCTTGTAGCATCATTTATATCCATAGTCGCATGGATTTGGGCTTACCGGTTGCTAGCGCATAGCGACGAGCATTCCCAATACTTTGTCGCCGGGCACGTGATGGCCGGACTAGCATGTATTTGCAGCAGCTTAATCGCTTTAGTCGCCACGATCGCCCGACAAATAAGAAACACATATTCCCGATTGGAAAAAAGGCTATGGCACCGTTTTGTCATCCTGATGGGATCTATCAGTCTGATATGGGGTCTCTTCGTATTAGGAGATAGCGACCCGGCTAATGCCTCAACCGGATATATCATGATCGGCCTTGGATTAGTTTGCTATAGTATCTCCAGCAAGGTGATCTTGCTGTCTAAAATATGGAGGGAAGAATTCAAGCTTGCCAACCGGATTCCATTGATTCCTATATTCACGGCTTTATTCTGCCTTTTCCTCTCCGCTTTCCTTTCGAGACGGCGGCCGAGCATAGTTATTATGCCATTCCCGCACGGGTATTGGCCGGACTGGGAGCGATCTGCTTTACGTTGTTCTCCATCGTCAGCATATTGGAAAGCGGAACCTCTTCCAGTAAACTGTTTTTCATCGTGATGAAAATACTTTTCTTCACGGTGAAAATACTTTTCTTCATGATGAAAATGTTTTTCCTCACAATGAAAAATCAACATTCTTTGATAAACCATCGGCCACAACACATAAAACATTCTTTAACACTACCAAAAGCATAAGGTTTTCAATTCTTTATAAACAATTATCATCCCAAGAGTAAGAAAACGCTTGCAAAGTAAAAATAATATCTACTTTTGCACCGGGTAAGTCCTACACGGCATGCTCCCTCGGAATCCCCAGGGCTTGACCGCAGCAAGGGTACTTGGTTGTAGCGGCGCGATGTAGTAAGCCCACCTGCCTCTTTAGCTCAGTTGGCCAGAGCACGTGATTTGTAATCTCGGGGTCGTTGGTTCGAATGACAAGAGGCTCAGATAAACACAACTTAAAAGGAAGCTTATACGTAGGCTCCTTTTTTCTTTTAGACATAATATAGTTGCGCATTTGCATTAATATATTAACTTTGCTGATAAGAATTCAAAACAGCAACATCATGGAAGAGAATAAGAATTTACTTTTAAAAGGCGCTATGACTTATGGTTTGGCCATGGGCATATATTGTAGTGAAATACATCTTTTCATCTTCAGCGTTTCCGTCCCTCCTTGAGTCTTGTCTATTGGCTATTGACGCTCGCCGTCCCTTTCATCGCCTACTACATGACGAAAAGATATCGGCACGACATCGGTGGAAGGATCAGTTTCTTTCATGCATGGAGATTCGGCACGATGTTGTATTTTTCGCCGCATTGATCGTCTCGCTTGAATACTTTGTCTTTATCAGTTCATCGCCCCACCTGATTTCGTGGCAAATGCGATCGGACAATTAACGACTGCATTAAAAGATAGCCAGTTAGCTCGGATATGCTCGACTCGCTCAGCAATATTCGCATCTCGCCAATCCATATGGCCATACAAGGAATATTTAATAACGTATTTTACGGCATCATACTTTCTATACCGGTAGCGGCTCTCTTGTGCAGGAACAATTCGACTGGTTCCATCACTGAAAACCGCTAAAAGTTAATTACAGACAAATAATGGACATATCAGTTGTTATCCCGTTGTATAACGAAGCCGAGTCTTTACCCGAGTTATTCTCGTGGATAGAGCGGGTGATGAAAGAACATAATTATACCTACGAAGTCATTTTCGTGAATGACGGTAGTACGGATAATTCTTGGGAAGTGATCGAGGAGTTGAAACAACGTTCTCCACATATCCGGGGAATCAAGTTCCGTCGCAACTACGGCAAGTCGCCGGGATTGCACTGCGGATTCCAGCGGGCTAAAGGTGACGTAGTCATTACCATGGACGCCGATCTACAGGACAGCCCGGATGAGATACCCGAACTTTACCGGATGATCACCGAAGACGGGTACGATCTGGTATCCGGTTGGAAAGAAAAGATATGACCCGTTGTCTAAGACGATCCCACGAAATTATTCAACGCGACAGCTCGTAAATTTCGGGAATAAAGAACTTACACGATTTCAATTGCGGATTGAAAGCGTATAAGAATGTTGTCATTAAAAATATAGAGGTGTATAACGATATGCACCGTTACATACCTTATTTAGCTAAGATTGCCGGATTTCACAAGATTGGCGAGAAAGTAGTGAAACATCAAGCCCGCAAGTACGGAACTACTAAATTCGGGTTGGATCGCTTCGTGAACGGTTATCTTGATTTGATCACGCTTTGGTTTACTTCCAAATTCGGAAAGAAACCGATGCACTTCTTCGGTTTATGGGGAAGCGCTATGTTCTTCATTGGTTTTATCGCTCTAGTAATCGTACTCAGCATGAAATTGATCTCGATGTACTCTGGAGATCTAAGACCTTTGGTTACAAGTTCCCCTTATTTCTATATTTCATTGACAGCGATGATTCTGGGAACCCAGATGTTCCTAGCGGGCTTTATCGGGGAGTTGATTTCCCGCAATTCTCCGAATCGCAATAACTATAAAATAGAGGATGAGATATGAGTTTCCTAGAATTAGCGAGAAAACGTTGCTCTATCCGAAAGTATGCCCCAAAAACGTAGAGCAAGAAAAGATTGATTATATCCTAGAAGCAGCTCGTTTGGCCCTTCGGCGGTAAATTATCAACCTTGGTATTTTGTATGGGTTCAAAGTGCGGAAGGAAAAGCTAAATTACAAGAATGCTATCCCCGGAATGGTTCAAGCAAGCGCCTTATTACTTGATCGTTTGCGGAGATCATCAGCAATCTTGGAAACGGAGCGATCATAAGGATCATATGGATATCGATACGGCTATCGCCACGGAACACATTTGTTTAGCCGCTGCCGAACAAGGATTGGGTACTTGTTGGGTTTGCAATTTCGACACGGAGCTTTGCCGTAAACATTTTAAAATTCCGGAAACGATCGAGCCTGTTGTACTGATACCGTTCGGCTATCCTTCCGACCCGGCATTATTCGATGAGACTCCAAAGAAACGTAAGCCCATAGAAGAAATTATTAAACGGGAATCATTCTAGTATGTTATACATTGAAGTTCTGCTACTAGCGATCGGCTTATCCATGGATAGCCTAGCAGTATCAGTTACCGGCGGCGCAGTTCTTAAGAACAACTGCACCGCCGGTAATATTATTAAGATAGCGAGCGTGCTCGGTATATTCCAAGCCGGAATGACCGTGATTGGTTATACGATGGGATTAGGATTCGAAAATACATTTGCGCCTTCGATCATTGGATCGCATTTACCCTCTTGCTTTACTTAGGTGGAAAAATGATATACGATAGCACGAAGGAAGAGGAGGAAGACGGGAAATTCGATCCTCTATGTAACCGGACATTATGCGGATTGGGAATAGCGACAAGTATCGATGCCCTCGCCGTAGGAATCTCTCTGGCGATCTTAAAATCACCGCTCTTGCTGCAAGCCTCGACTATCGGTGTTGTCACCTTCGCTATCTCTGCCTTCGGCGTCTATTTCGGTAACCGATTCGGCAAGAGAATCGACTTGAAGCTGGACCTCATCGGAGGTTTAATCTTAATCGGTATCGGTACAAAGATTTTGATAGAGCATGTATTCTTTAGCTAGGGATACCTTATTGAATAAATAACCTTATACATTAATTAATAGACATGAAAAGCCAGCAATTACGAAAACTAGCGCCGGAGCTGGATTCACTCCGGCTAGGCAGCGGTTGGAAAATCGACGAATTGAGTAAACCGCAAATCATTGTAGAAAGCAGTTACGGACATAGCCATCCGGGAAGCGCCCATCTGGATAAATTGATGGACGAGGCCGGAATCGGTATAAAGGAAAGGGGACGTGCCGCAAACTACTTCGTCACTGATATTTGTGATGGAGAGGCGCAGGGACACGATGGTATGAACTACTCATTAGTCTCCCGTGATATCATGGCCGCCATGATGGAGATTCATGTAAAGCGACTCTTTCGACGCTGGTGTCTTTATAGCCAGTTGCGACAAATCCGTCCCTGCGCATTTGATGGCGATAGCCCGGCTAGATATGCCTGCTATATTCATGCCTGGTGGTATAATGAAAGCCGGTCCCAACCTACTCACGTTAGAACAAATCGGTACCTATAGCGCCCAGTACGAGCGAAAAGAAATAACGGAAGAACAATTCATGGTTTATAAGCGTGACGCATGTCCGGATTGTGGAGCTTGCTCTTTCATGGGCACTGCCTCTACGATGCAAGTAATGGCAGAAGCGCTAGGCATCGCTTTACCGGGTTCCGCCTTGATCCCCGCCCATTTACCCGAGTTAAAAGAAACCGCCCGTAAAGCCGGAGAACATGCGCTCGGACTGGCGAGAGAAGAGTTAAAACCCTCCGATATCATGACGATACAAGCGTTTGAAAATGCGATCATGGTACATGCCGCCATAGCGGGTTCCAGCAACAGCCTGCTTCATCTTCCAGCTATCGCCCATGAACTGGGAATCCAGTTATCACCGGATTTGTTCGACAAGATACATCGTAAGATCCCTACCTTTAAATATACGTCCCAGCGGTTTTGGCCCGGCGAATATTTCTGGTATGCGGGAGGCGTACCGGCGATCATGAAAGAAATCAAGGAATTCCTCCATCTCGATGTCAAGACCGTTACCGGCAGAACATTGGGAGAAAACTTAAAAGATTTACAGCTCAACGGCTTCTATGAGAATTGCCATAAATATCTTCCTGCCCTAGGAGTAAAGGTTGGCGATATTATCAAACCTCTTCACACACCGATCAAGGCACAAGGAGCCATCGCTATATTGAAAGGAAATTTAGCGCCCGAAGGGGCAGTCGTAAAACATTCGGCGATTTCACCCCGCTTGATGCAAGTCACCCTGAAAGCGAGGGTATTCGATTGTGAGGAGAACGCTATTGAGGCGGTATTACAAAAGAAAATCCACCCGGGAGAAGCGGTATTTATCCGTTATGAAGGACCGAAAGGAAGTGGAATGCCAGAAATGTTTTATACGACAGAAGCGATCGCCTCCGATCCTGAGTTGGTAGAGACCATCGCATTGATCACCGACGGTCGTTTCTCCGGAGCGACCCGAGGCCCGGCGATCGGACATGTATCCCCGGAGGCTTCCGAGGGGACCGATCGCCTTGGTAGAGAACGATGACTTGATCCGTATCGATATTCCAGCGAGAAGATTGGATATAATCGGTACCGGCGGTATCGAGAGAAGCGCGAAGAGATAGAAAAGATCCTATCCGAAAGGCGTGCACATGGATAAAACCAGAGTCACAATATAAAAAGGAATCCTTGATATTTATACACACAATAGCGTCTCCCCATGAAAGGGGCATATATGGAATTTTTATGTAAGTTCGCGACATAAAATTTCATAATGATGCGCAAGAATATTTCCATATTAGTCAGCCTGTTGATCTTATCGCTTACGGCTTGCTCGGACAAGGGCCAATATTTCGAAGAGAGTGGTTCTGTTTTCATACAAGTTACCACATCAAATACAAGGCCAAGCAAATCCTAACCGATAAGATCGACAGCGAGCTGCAACGTTTTAACCTCTCCTTAAATCCTTTCAACCCCAACTCCACGATCGCTAAAGTCAATAATAACGAGGATGTGGAGGTAGACGAATGGTTTACCGAAGTATTCAATAAGGCGGAAGAAATCTCCAAAATCAGGAGGAGCTTTGATATTACTTGCGCTCCATTAATTAATCTATGGGGATTCGGATTCAGTAAGATGGACAGCGTAACCCCGCAGATGATCGATAGCATCAAGGCTTTCGTCGGTTATCAAAAGTGAGATTGGAAGGAAAGAAAATCATCAAAGAAGATCCCCGGATTCTATTGAATTGTTCGTCCATCGCAAAAGGTTATGCTTGCGATGTTATCGCCCGCCTGCTGGAAAAGGAAGGCGTAAAGAACTACATGGTAGAAATAGGTGGTGAGGTCACCATGAAAGGCGTAAATCAACAAGGTGACTGTTGGCGAGTCGGCATCAACAAGCCGGAAATAGGGACAAGTGGCGTAACAAATGATGTTGAAGAGATCGTACAATTATGCCAAAAGGGGTGGCTACTCTGGTGACTACCGAAACTTCTACATCAAGGATGGTAAGAAATATGCCCATACGATCAATCCAGCGACCGGTTATCCCGCTGGACAAAATATTCTTAGTGCGACAATCGTGGCGGAAGATTGTATGACAGCAGACGCTTACGCTACGACTTTCATGGTTTTGGGAGTCGAGAAAGCGAAGCTACTGGCACAATCCATCCCCAAATAGAGTATTTCATTATTTATGCGGACAACAACGGACAACAGAAAGTCACCTACTCAAAAGGTATGTTGGAATACCTTCCTAACAGAAAAACATTGGCTATCCTCGAAAATCCTTAAGTTCCTACATGAAGCGTTATCTAAATCAACTTGAATGCAAAATACTGAGAGCCGGAGATTCCCTGTTTAATTCCACAACCACGGATAACCTATTAATCTTCGTATTTTCGGGAAAACTTATTATTTACAGCCAAGAAGGGACACATATAGCGGAAGTGGCAAAGATCATTTCATGCTACTTGCGCAAAACACCAATCATAAGGTTATAGCCTCAGCCCTACCCGCCTTATCTTAATACATGCGGGCAGTCTATCCGACATGATCATAAATGACCCGGAATGGAATGTGGAGAAACCGGTCGTCTTACCGATTCCCCAGCCTTAGCACACACATTAAATCAGATAGAATATTATATGAAGGATAAATACTTTACCTTGAATTGAGATTAAAAATGTTTCAATTCCTGATAAAGCTTTGCACAGGTAATCCCATCACGTTATAAAACTACCATTGATAGCCTCTACCCCGATATAACCGATCCACTCCTGAATGCCATACCCTCCCGCTTTATCATAAGGTTTATATTTATCCAAATAATAATTAATCTCTTCATCACCCAATTTAGCGAAACAAACCGCAGATTCGACGGAAAAGCCTACATTTTGTCCTTCGTCATGATACAAACACCGGTTATTACCTGATGTACATGATCCGACAAAGCATGAAGCATAGCATAAGCTTCCTCTCGATTCGCAGGCTTTCCCATAACCCGTCAAACGTCCAAACGATCGTATCTGCCGTGATTAGCAATTCATCATCCGCCATAGTCGGTTTATAGGCCTCCGCTTTCAGAACGGGCAATATAAAGGGATCTCCATGGAGTCAATAGAATCCGGATAAGACTCGTCAATATCCGAAATTACCCTCACCTCGAAGTCGATATCCAGACCAGATAACAAATTCCGTCGTCTCGGAGAATTAGAGGCTAAGACGATCTTGTACTTTTAAATTCTCTAACATAACCTATTCGATTAAGCGTTACACATTCACCAAAATTTTACCACCCAAAGCCTCCTCGCCGAACCAGTGTCCTTGAGCCCGCATCGTTTGCTCGATCACGTCCCTAGCTACGCCTTCGCCACCTCGCCGGGAGGATATATATTTCGCTATCTCCTTGATCTCCGGAGCCGCATCCGCAGGCGCCACCGGCAATCCGACTCGCGTCATTACCTCATAATCAGGAATATCATCACCCGCATACATGATGTGCTCAGGAGACAAGCCCGTTTTTCCATGAAATCCTTAAAGTCATGCACCTTTACAGCGCTACGCATATAAATATGTTGTATTCCTAAACGAGAAAAGCGAATCTGTACGGCTTCCGTATATCCGCCCGTAATTATAGCGACCTCATAACCTTTCTTCACGGCCAATTGCAAGGCATAGCCATCCTTGATATTGACAGTACGCATCGGATCGCCATTCGGGTGAAGCGGAATCACATCGCAGGATAGCACCCCGTCTACATCAAAGACAAAAGCCTTTATTTTTCTCAAATCATAGTTTATACTACTCATGTCGAGCCTCCTTATGTATACTTCGGCTAATCAGCTCATATAGATTTCGCATATCCGGATCTTTAAGCATAGCCATATGTTTGTTTATCACATTCTCGTCATATCGTATAGCTGGTCCCGTTTGGGCTCGCACCGGCGACATTACATGTACCTTAGCGGCTGTCTCGTCTATCAAAGGTAGCAAGACCTCTCCCGGTATTTGCTGTTCTTCCAAGATCTTTTCAGCTAGCGCATACATATGATTCGTAAAATTACAAGCGAAAACCGCCGCTAAATGTAAGTTCTTTCGCTTCTCGGAGGAGAGGAAACGGACATCACTGGAGAGCGCCCTAGCCACCTCGCCCAGCACCTTCTCATCTTCAGACGAGTTCGCCTCTAAAAAGAACGGTATTTTCTTGAAATCCACTTCCCTACTCTTACTAAACGTTTGTAACGGATAAACCACCCCATATCTAGCCGTAAGACCTTCAAATACAGAGATAGGCATACTCCCTGCCGTATGCACCCACAAACCGTTATTCGGTTTTACACGGGCGATAACATCTTGGAGCACGGCATCTTTCAAAGAGAAAACATACAAGTCGGCATCTTCCACAATCTCTTCCGGGATCACGGTCCACCCACATCCCAATTCATCAGCTAAAATCTTAGCATGCTCGCTTGTGTGACTATATACTTGCCCGATACTCATTCCAGACTTACGCATTTCCAACGAAAGCCGGGTAGCTAAGTTTCCGGCACCAACAAATACGACTCTCATTCTCCCGTCTCTTTATTTTCTTCCGGAAGAGAGAACTTTCCTATATGTATCTTCTCCCATTGTAAATGGGATTCATCAAAAGGCTTACGAACCTGATCCTTATAACCGATACCAATGATAGACAAGACATCCAATTGATAAGGGATATCCAGCAACGAACGAACATAATTATTCGAATCCTCCTCGTCCTCTGTTACCCGGTTCCGGATCTGACACCAGCAACTGCCCAATCCCAAATCCTCTGCTTGCAATTGCATATAAATAGAAGCGACCGAAGCGTCCTCGATCCAAACATCGCTTTCCATCACATTCGCCAAGACAACCACGGCCAAGGCACAACCCTCCAGAAAAGCGGAACCATTTTTCTTACACCCGGCAAGTTTCTTCAACATTTCCTTATCTTCCACGACCACGAACTGCCAAGGATTACTACGTTTTGAGGCCGGAGCCATCAACGCCGCCTTCAAGATCAGTTCTACCTGCTCGGGTGAAAGTAGTTGTTCGGTAAACTTACGTGTACTTCTTCTATTTTGTATAAGTGTTGCAAAACTCTCCATTTTTTTCGTTCTTTGTACTCTTTTAATATTAAGATTCGCAAATATAAATATAATTTTTTGCACCCATATATACGTATCGTTCTTTTTTCTCGTTAGTATTTTTATAATTGAACAATAGATTATGAAGATTCGTGCGATAGCCGCGCTGCTATTTATACTTATTTCCGTGAGTGCCTTTGGCGAAGGCCGCATAAAAATCACTGGTTATGTCCGTGACGCCGACGGTAACCCTCTGGAATTAGTGAATGTCCGGGTTAAGAACACGTTGATCGGCTCCATGACCAACGAGAAGGGATATTATTCCTTTTCCATATCGCCGGGGGATTCTATCTCCATTATTTACTCTTGTCTGGGATATAATAAAGCTGAACGTATCATTCCTTCAGCACAAGCCGATATGCGCCTGAACGTACAGATGAACTATACCTCATTTGATTTAGGGGAAGTATCTGTTACTGCCATCCGCAAGCAGACCACGACCATGGAGTCCCTAAATGCGGACAAAATCAAGTTATTGCCCGATCCTTCCGGAGGTAGTATAGAGAGCTTGGTCGTTACGTTTGCCGGAGTATCGTCCAATAACGAGTTAAGTTCCCAGTATTCCGTACGTGGAGGTAGTTATGATGAAAATATCGTTTATGTGAATGGGATCGAGGTATTCCGTCCACTTCTGATTCGCTCGGGACAACAAGAGGGCCTTAGCTTTATCAATCCGGACCTAACGGAGGCGGTCAATTTCGCCGCCGGTGGCTTCGAGGCTCGTTACGGAGACAAGATGAGTTCTGTGCTGGATATTACCTATAAAAAACCTAAGATATTCGAAGGCTCGGCTTCTGCGAGCTTGTTGGGCGCGAATGCTTATGTAGGCAGTTCTATCGGTAAATTTACCCAAGTAACGGGTTTCCGCTTTAAAAGCGGTCGGTCTATTTTGGGTACCATGGATACAGACGCAGAATACGACCCTAAATTTATCGATTTGCAAACTTACATCACGTACCAATTGGCCCCTAAATGGGAAATCAATTTCTTGGGAAACCTCGCTAACAATAATTATAAATTCACCCCTTATAGCCGGGAAACCTCTTTCGGTACAGCCGAGCATCCCAAGAACTTCAAAGTCTATTTCGACGGAAGGGAAAGAGACCGTTTCCAAACCTTATTCGGTGCGCTTACATTGAAACACAACCCCAATGAGAACACAGAGTTGGGACTTCAAGCCTCCGCTTTCAAAAGCAAGGAAGAAGAGGGATACGATATCGCCGGAGAATATTGGCTGAGCGAGAACGGAGCGGAAAATCCGAATGACGACGCGTCAGCCGCCATGTCCGTAGGCCGTTATCACGAGCACGCACGAAACCGTTTGAACTCCACCGTCATGAATGTCGGGCACTATGGGATGGCCCGCCTTTTAAACAATACGTTGAAATGGGGAGCCACGGTACAAATGGAGAAAATCAATGATAAGATCAGTGAATGGGAAAAAAGGGATTCCTCAGGTTATTCTTTGCCCCAAACCGGTAATAACGTAAGTGTATATTCGAACCTCTTTTCTGATAATCAGATAGAAAGCACACGCTTTTCCGCTTATGCGCAAGACGCGTTCAAATTCAGGACCAAGCAAGGTCTGTTCACGTTAGTCGCAGGGGTTAGAGGTAGTTATTGGACTTATAATAAGGAGTTCCTTTTCAGTCCCCGTGCCTCATTGGGCTTTATCCCGAACTTCGACCAAGACTTGACGCTCCGTTTCGCCACCGGACTGTATTATCAATCGCCCTTCTACAAGGAATTACGTAAAGTAGACAAAGATAAGAACGGCAATAATATCACGGTATTGAACAAAGATCTAAAGTCACAACGCTCCATCCATTTCATATTGGGAGGAGATTATACGTTCCGTGCCGTAGACCGGAATTTCAAGGTGACCGCCGAGATGTACTATAAAAAGCTGGACAATCTGAATCCCTACACCGTAGATAACGTCAAGATCCGCTATTACGGTGAGAACTGCGCCAAAGGTTACGCCATGGGACTCGATGTCAAATTCTTCGGAGAATTCGTACCGGGTACCGACTCATGGATCAGCTTCTCCTTGATGAAAGCCCAGCAAACCATCCGGGAAACAACGACCGTTCCTATGGCCAATAGCCAAGGCTACAACATCTCACTCTTCTTCCAAGATTATTTCCCGGGCTATAAACGAGTCAAGCTAAATCTGAAAGGAGTTCTATCCGGAGGACTTCCCCAGACAATCCCGGGCAAAGGATACGAAGCCGGCTATTTCCGTACGCCCGCCTACAAACGTGTAGATATCGGCCTCTCCTATCAATTGGCAGGAGGCACGGACGCTATCATGGACAGGGGCTTCTTCCGCCATTTGAAAAACATTTGGCTAGGTCTGGATGTGTTTAACATATTAGACATCAAAAACGTTAGTTCCTACTATTGGATAACAGATGTATATAATGTCCAATACGCAGTTCCAAACTATCTGACCGGACGTCAATTGAACGTTCGTCTGATTGTCGATTTTTAATAAAATGTCATTAGTGTCCCATTAAAATTGGGACGAATTAAAAATTAAATAAACTTGGCCCATTTGGTCCGAATCGTTCTTTGTCATTTTGAAATTTAGTTTTATCAAAGAGGTCTCTCAGATGAGTCTTATCAGTCAATGAGATGCTCAGTATTTGTAACACTTCATATGTACTTCTGTTCAGTTGCATATCGTGTTGAATGATTGCCACCAAACAGTAAGCGCATATAGCAGCATATATCTGTATTCGAACAGCATTCTCTGTAGTTCCCCAAAATCTTTTGATTTTAAGGTGCTGCTTGAGCCATTTGAAAAACAGCTCTACCTGCCAGCGATTTTTATAAAGTTCAGCAACTTGAAGCGCAGATATATGCATCGCATTGGTTATGAATGTAAATTCTCGTTCTTGTTCTTCATCCCAATATTTAACCAATCTAAGTGGCTCTGGATAATATTGTTTAGGATAGAATCCTGTCAGAAATACACTTGCGTCTGAAAGCACATTCTTAGGCAGCCTACGTTTCCATTGGATGGATTTGTACCCGAGATTCTTTTTTGCTCTGACAACAAAGTAGGCTTCAATTTGATGAATTTTATACAGTATTTTGAAGTTGTTATAACCGCGGTCAAAGATGTAATAAGAGCTTGGTTCATAAGGAATTTCAATCATAACTTTAGAATCGTGTACGGATGCTTCCGTGATATGAAAGAATGCAGGAATCTGTGTTTCCACATCATATAATGTATGCACTTTGATACCACCTTTCTTTTTGCGGAATTTTGCCCACCAAAAGACTGAAAGGCACAGGTCAATAGTAGTCGAATCGAAAGCATAAACGTTACCGCCAAGTTTGAAAATATGATTAGCACACTTTTGTCGTGCTTCGCTAACCAGGTAGTAAGCATATTCTTCAAAGATGTGATAGTCTCTATCTTGATTTGCTCTTGCCAGCGATGACTTTGATACATTTTTACCCATTCCTAAATGATAACATTTGGAATGATGAGCTTCAAGAGCAACTATCAAATCTCGCAGACTTTCACGATTAGAAAGTTGACCAAACATCAAAGCAAGTAGTTGATTCCAGCAGGTGAAGTGCTTCACATATTTATCACCATCATACTTGGTGACTATGCGGTTAAACTTACTTCGATTCAGAAATGAAGCCAATTGAGCGAAAACGTATTTGTCTTGGAACATATGCCATCGGATTAATCTGATGCAAAGCTACAAATTCAAGTCCGTTCGCTCGGAAAATCGCTGTAACTAACTAAATTTCAAATATTTCAAAGAACTCTTTTAGATTTTAATGGGACAACAATGATAAAATGTATCTTTAAACACATTTACTGGGAGATAAAAACAAAAAATTATTTCCTCATTCATAAAAAGTAGTGTACATTTGCACACAATAGAAACAAACATTTACTAAATCTTTAAATTATTATTGACATGGAACTTACACATATCGAACATTTAGGTATCGCAGTGAAGAGTATCGAGGCTTGTTTACCCTATTATGAAGGCGTTCTTGGATTAAAATGCTACAATATCGAAGTAGTAGCAGACCAAAAAGTAAAAACCGCATTTTTCAAGGTAGGACAGACTAAGATTGAACTACTAGAGCCGACCAGCGAAGATAGCACGATCGCGAAATTTATCGAGAAAAAAGGTGAAGGTATCCACCATATCGCATTCGCGGTACCTGATGTACAGGCAGCTTTGAACGAGGCTGAGGAAAAAGGCGTTAAATTAATCGATAAAGCTCCTCGTGGTGGCGCGGAAGGCTTGAACATCGCTTTCCTTCACCCGAAATCAACTTGCAGCGTATTGACAGAACTTTGCATGCCGGGCAACAAATAATTAATCCGTTCATTTCTAACAACAAATCAAAATACAATGAGTAACCAGCTTGAAAAAGTAAAAGAGCTCATCGCACTTCGTGAGCAAGCTCGCTTGGGTGGAGGAGAGAAAAGAATCGAATCACAGCACAAAAAAGGCAAATATACCGCTCGTGAGCGTATCGCCATGTTGCTTGACGAAGGTAGTTTCGAGGAATTCGACATGTTTGTTCAACACCGTTGTACAAACTTCGGTATCGAGAAAACTAAATATTTAGGCGATGGTATCGTAACAGGTTATGGTACGATCGACGGACGTTTGGTATATATCTTCGCTCAAGATTTCACCGTATTCGGTGGAGCCTTGTCTGAGGCTTTGGCTATGAAAATCTGTAAAGTAATGGATCAAGCCATGAAGATGGGCGCTCCCGTTATCGGTTTGAACGACTCTGGTGGAGCTCGTATCCAAGAAGGTGTAAACGCCTTGGCAGGATACGCAGAGATTTTCCAACGTAACATCTTGGCTTCCGGTGTTGTTCCTCAGATTTCCGGTATCTTCGGCCCTTGCGCCGGTGGAGCCGTTTATTCTCCGGCTTTGACAGACTTCAACATCATGACACGTGGTACCAGCTATATGTTCTTGACTGGTCCGAAAGTCGTAAAAACCGTAACAGGTGAGGATGTAACCCAAGAGCAGTTGGGTGGAGCCAGCGTACACACTACAAAATCGGGTGTAGCCCATTTCGCTGTTGATACGGAAGAGGATGGTTTGCAATTGATTCGTAAATTGCTCAGCTTCTTACCTCAGAACAACTTAGAGGAAACGCCGTTAGTTGAGTGTAAAGACCCGATCGATCGTTTGGACGATGTATTGAATGATATCATTCCCGATAACGCTAACCAATCTTACGATATGTATGAGGTTATCGGTACGATCGTCGATAACAACGAGTTTCTAGAGGTTCATGCGGATTACGCTAAGAATATCATCGTAGGTTTCGCTCGTTTCAACGGACAATCTGTCGGTATCGTAGCCAACCAGCCGAAGGTTATGGCAGGATGCTTGGATAGCAACGCATCTCGTAAAGCAGGTCGCTTCGTTCGTTTCTGCGACGCTTTCAATATTCCTTTGGTAACATTGGTTGACGTTCCGGGATTCCTTCCGGGTACAGGTCAGGAATACAACGGTGTAATCCTTCATGGCGCTAAATTGCTTTACGCTTATGGTGAGGCCACCGTTCCTAAGATTACCGTTACATTGCGTAAGTCTTACGGTGGAGCTTATTGCGTGATGAGTTCTAAACATTTACGTGGTGATATGAATTACGCATGGCCGACAGCCGAGATCGCTGTTATGGGCCCGAGCGGTGCCGTAGAGGTTATCTTCGCCAAGGAAGTAGCAGCCGCTGAAGATCCGAAAGCATGCGCAGCAGAGAAAGAAGCTGAATATAAGAAAGCATTCGCTAATCCTTATAACGCAGCTCAATACGGTTATATCGACGATGTTATCGAACCGCGTAACACTCGTTTCCGTATAATTCGTGCTTTGCAGCAATTGCAGACTAAGAAGCTAAGCAATCCTGCTAAGAAACATGATAACCTGCCTCTATAATCCGTAAAACAGGAGATGAATATGATAAATAAGAAAATAGGGGTATTGCTACTGTTCGCTTTGCTCATTTCATTCGGGGCAAAGGCACAGCGCGCAACCTCCATGCGAATTAATGAAGTATTGGTTATCAACGAGGATAACTTCGTTGATGACTATGGCAAACGTCATGGCTGGATTGAGTTGTTCAACACTTCGGCCGGAACGGTAAATATCGCGGGATGTTATTTGACAGACGACAAAAACAATCCCATGAAATATCCGATCCCGAAGGGAGACGTATTAACTCAGATCCAACCCCGCCAGCACACACTATTTTGGGCTGACGGACAGCCGGACAGAGGTACATTCCACGTTAACTTCGTATTAGATCCCTCTAAGGAGAATTATATAGCTCTGTATGATGCAGATGGTAAAACATTGATCGACGAAGTTACGATCCCTGCCGGACAAATGGCTGATATCAGTTACGGTAGAGTGATCGATGGTAAAGATGAATGGGCACAGCTGAAGAAAGTTACTCCCAGTACGAATAACCTAACATTGGATTCTAATGAGAAAATCGATAATTTCAAACAGAATGACTCTTTAGGTATCGGTATGACCATTACCGCTATGGCTGTAGTGTTCTTGGGATTATTTTTGTTATACATCATCTTTAAGCAGATCGGTAGATTGTCTATATCCGCAAGCAAACGTAACGCTCAGAAAGCTGCGGGAACAACAAGTGTATCGGTTGACGCCGGACAAGAGTCTGGTGAGATCTTCGCCGCTATCGCTACCGCTTTGTACGAGATGAGTGATGACAATCATGACATCGAGCACACGGTTCTTACGATCCACAAGGTACAAAGGACTTATTCTCCTTGGAGTTCAAAACTCTACGGTTTGCGTCAAACCCCACATAAGTAATTATCTAAAAACGAACAAAGAATGAAAAGTTTTAAATATACCATTAACGGTAACGTATATAAAGTACACATCAATTCTGTAGTGGATGACATCGCAGATGTTGAAGTAAATGGTACACCTTATCAAGTAAAATTAGAGAAACCGGCGAAGAAACAAATGGTTACATTGAAACGTCCGGCTCAAGCACCGACAACAGCAAGTGGCGACCCTGTAGTTACTCGTCCGGCAGCCTCTACTACACAAGGCGCTGTTAAGACTCCGCTACCAGGTGTTATCTTGCAGGTTAAGTGCAACGTAGGTGATACAGTGAAGAGAGGTCAAACATTGATTATCCTTGAGGCTATGAAGATGGAGAACAACATCAACGCAGACCGTGACGGTAAGATTATAGAAATTAAAGTACACAAGGGAGACTCTGTGCTAGAAGGTGCTGATCTCGTAGTAATCGGATAAGACTATGCAAGAGAGCTTTTTAACATTCTTAGGTGAGAACTTACAATTGTTCCTTACCTATACAGGTGTATACAACGCTACTCCGGGACATCTCATCATGATTCTGGTAGGTCTGTTGTTTATATTCCTGGCAATTAAATATGAGTTTGAACCGATGCTTTTGATCCCTATCGGATTTGGTATCTTGATCGGTAATATTCCTTTCAAGGACGCAGGTCTTCAGGTAGGTATTTATGAGCAAGGGTCTGTACTGAACATCCTCTATCAGGGTGTGACCTCTGGATGGTATCCGCCATTGATCTTCCTCGGTATCGGGGCCATGACCGACTTCTCCGCATTGATCTCCAATCCTAAGTTGATGTTGATCGGTGCAGCGGCTCAGTTCGGTATCTTTGGTGCTTATACGATTGCTCTTCAAATGGGATTTGAGCCGAACCAAGCAGGTGCTATCGGTATTATCGGTGGTGCTGACGGTCCGACGGCTATCTTCCTTTCTTCTAAGTTAGCGCCAAACTTAATGGGTGCGATCGCGGTATCCGCTTACTCATACATGGCGTTGGTTCCTATTATCCAACCGCCGTTCATGAGATTGCTTACGACTAAGAAAGAGCGTTTGATCCGTATGAAACCGCCGAGAGCCGTTTCTTCCACGGAAAAAATTATCTTCCCGATCGTTGGTTTGTTGCTTACTTGCTTCTTGGTTCCGTCCGGTTTACCATTGTTAGGTATGCTATTCTTCGGAAACTTATTGAAAGAAAGTGGCGTGACTCGTCGTTTGGCAGAGACTGCTCGTGGTCCGCTGATCGATACAATCACGATCTTATTGGGTATCACGGTAGGTGCTTCTACCCAAGCTACTCAATTCTTAACATTGAACTCTATCAAGATCTTCGGTTTAGGAGCATTGTCTTTCGTGATCGCGACTTGTGCCGGTGTATTGTTCGTTAAATTGTTCAATTTAATATTGAAAGACGGTAACAAGATTAACCCGCTTATCGGTAACGCTGGTGTATCTGCTGTTCCAGACTCAGCTCGTATCTCTCAAGTCGTAGGTTTGGAATATGACCCGACCAACTACTTGTTGATGCATGCTATGGGTCCGAACGTAGCAGGTGTAATCGGTTCCGCTGTAGCTGCCGGTATCTTGCTAGGATTCCTTGGTTAATAAAACAACTATCTATATTAAAAAAGGCGAGGTCCGAAAGGATCCCGCCTTTTTATGTTATTGTTCTCAGTTAGCTTGCTCTATAGGAACCGGACTAATCTCCGTACTCGTATCCTCCACCAACGTTGTCCCGAGGAACAACCAGATCATCAAAAGGATTATAGCGACAACCACACCAAATACCAATAGCGTATTCACACTTTTCTTTCTCATGTCTTTAACTGATTTATTCATTTTAGAATAAACAGCCGGAACATGAATTTGGTTGTGTACCCTTACTCTTATTTGTTTTTCCCTAACGCCTCGTTCAGCACTTTGTTCTTAGCGATCGTTGCTTGGAATTCTTTCAAATAGAAAGGCTCAAAATAAGCCACATTCTCAAAACGGCCATCATCATATGCTTTCTGCGACAAGGATGCCATATTTACAGCCAATGGATAGATACCAGCCATAAAACAGGCGTTCGGAGAAGTGATTACCGTCTCACATTTAGCGGCACCGTCTCCAAAGAAACAAACCTTACCGTTCTCTAAAAAAGAAGCATACGAATCAGCATCTACGATATCAGCAGTCGTGGCACGTATCGTGTTGAGATGGGAATCATAAATCGAAGAGTAGACTTCCATACGGCGGGCATCCAACATAGCGCAATACAAGCAATCGGCCTCCTCCTTATTTTTCCGGATAGCGGCAGACGCTAAAATATCCAGCGTATGAATACCGATCAAAGGAATACCATACCCAAAGCATAATCCTTTAGCCACAGACACCCCGATGCGTAATCCCGTATAAGATCCGGGTCCGCTACTTACCGCCACGGCATCCAGTTTCATCCCTTTCGACTTCGCGGCCTCTAATGCCTCTTCCATATAAACGCCCAATAACGCCGCATGAGACGGCCCCTCAAAGGAAGCCTTCTCAAAGACCACCTCCTCCCCTTCCGACAGGGCTACTGAACATACGGAAGTGGATGTCTCGATATTTAAGATCAATGACATAATAATTAACTATTAACAATTGATAATTGAACGAACAAACAATCTCAATCCTTCAATCTGATTAGGTTGCGAAGGTATACAAAAATTCATTATACTATCAAGGCAGCCCTATGAGAAACATCTATTTATGAGAAAATAAACATCAAATCTAAAAGGAAACCACTATCTTTGCGCAAACTTTTGAGAAAAATGATACAATCAATGACTGGGTTCGGTAAGGTTACTGCCGAGCTCCCTTCAAAAAAAGTAACCGTAGAGATAAAGGCTTTAAACAGTAAGCAATTGGATTTGTCCACCCGTATCCCTTCCATATACAAGGATAAGGAAATGGAGCTTCGGAGCCTGTTACTTCAATCTTTGGAGCGGGGAAAAGTTGAGTTCAATATCTTTATAGAATATATAGGCAAAGATACTCCTACACAGATCAATCTTGCCGCCGTAGAGAATTATTACAACCAAATCAAGGAGATCGCAGAGAAACTGAATATCAGCGTTCCGAACGATTGGTTCCAGACCTTGCTCCGGATGCCGGACGCAATCAAGTCCGAGACCGTAGAACCGGACGAATCCGAATGGGGGGTGGTTTTAGAAACGGTAAAGGACGCTATCAAGCACCTGTGTGATTTCCGTATCCAAGAAGGAGCCATGCTTCAAAAGCTTTTTGAGCAAAAGATAGCCAATATCGCCACTCTGTTGAAAGAAGTGGAGAAATACGAGGGGGAACGTATCGAGAAAATCAAAGCTCGTATCATGGATAACCTGCAAAAGATAGCCGAGAAGGACTATGACAAGAATCGTTTCGAACAAGAAATGATCTATTACATCGAGAAGCTGGATGTCAACGAGGAAAAGAACCGTTTGGACAACCACTTGAAATATTTTATCTCAACCATGGAATCCGGTCACGGCCAAGGCAAGAAGCTCGGTTTTATCGCTCAGGAAATGGGGCGTGAGATCAATACGCTCGGATCAAAGAGCAACCACGCCGAGATGCAGAAGATCGTGGTCCAGATGAAAGACGAGTTGGAACAAATCAAGGAACAGGTACTAAACGTATTATAATAAGATTAACGAGAATGGCTGGCAAATTAATTATCTTCTCCGCACCCTCGGGTTCCGGAAAATCAACCATTATTAATTATCTTTTGAAACAAGATTTACACCTTCGTTTCTCCATCTCGGCTACCAGCCGGGCTCCGCGGGGAACCGAGAAGAATGGTGTGGAATATTATTTCCTTACGCCGGAAGAGTTCCGCAGTCGTATCGCTAATGGAGACTTCTTGGAATATGAGGAGGTGTATACCGATAAATATTACGGTACGTTAAAGAGCGAGGTAGAGCGTATCTTGAACGAAGGGGATAACGTGATTTTCGATGTGGATGTGGTAGGCGGATGCAATATCAAGAAATTCTATGGAGACCGTGCCCTGTCTGTCTTTATCCAACCTCCTTGCATCGATGACCTACGGAAGCGATTGGAAGGACGGGGAACAGACAGCCCGGAAGTTATCGAAAGCCGTATCGCCAAGGCTGAGTATGAATTAGGGTTCACGGGACAGTTTGATAAGGTTGTCGTAAACGATGATCTGGAGACTGCCCAAAAAGACGCGTTGAAGATCATTCGTGAGTTCTTAAACAAATAGTCTATGTCTAATATATTCAAGAATACCCGTTTTATGATGGGGCTTTCTATCGTTTGTGGGATAGCGAGCCTCGTATTAGGTGGTATTAGCCTGTATTATAAGGAGTATATCATCGGGGGTGCCCTGATATTTAATATATTCATTTGTTTCATCAACTATAAGGGTTGGCAAAAGAAGGGCTAAGTAAAAATCGTATGGGACTCAAGACCGGGATTTACAGTGGATCATTCAATCCCATTCACATAGGCCATCTCGCCTTGGCGAACTGGCTATGTGAGTTCGAGGGATTGGATGAGGTGTGGTTCGTAGTCACGCCTCACAATCCGCTGAAGAAAAAGGATGACCTGCTCGATGACTCACTACGGCTGGAAATGGCCCAAGCCGCTATTGACGGATGTCCTAAATTCAGGGTCTGCGATATTGAGTTCTACCTACCGAAACCTTCTTATTCCATTGATACCCTACGAACCTTATCCCGTAACTATCCAAATCGGGACTTTTATTTTATCATGGGAGCCGATAACTGGCAGCTTTTTCCCCGATGGAAAGAACACGAAAAAATACTCCAAGACTACAAACTGCTGATTTATCCCCGCCTAGGATTCGACATCTCGATCCCTGCCATTTATCCGAACGTGAAAAAGGTAGACGCTCCCTTGATGGAAATCTCCTCCACATTTATCCGTAACGCTTACCAAACCGGCAGGATATCCGTTTCTTCCTGCCGGAAGGACCTTATTTCGGGTCAGTAGCAAATCAGTGACATACCGCGATAGAAGATATACTTACTTGGGCTGAAAGTATATATCCTATGCCACTTGAAGTATATATTCTTCGACGAAGGGAAGTTATACCGTGATTATTTACAGCTTTGCCATCTTAGGGCAATCTGCCAAAATTCCCATTAAAACATGTTTTACAGCACAGCCGTTAAAGATGATCCCGTAACATCAAAACAGGCTCACCCGATAATCTTTTGAGTATCCAAATATATAATTTGAGCCTTGTCAAGTGAATAACTAATGGCTAGTCAAGTGAATAACTAACGGTTAGGGGTAGCCGTTAGTTATTCCTTGGGAAGTGATTAGTTATTCATTTGGGAGGCTTTGTACCTTACGCTATTACATAAAACACTATTACATAACAAATTACATCAATACAATAAGTCATTTCTCGAACAAATTAAACGTGGGACAGAACAATCGAATTCGCATAGCTAACTTATATGCATATCTCCACTAATTTTCTACTGTAGCAATAGAAGACAATATACATTAAACAACAATAAAAGACATAATATACCCCATGTTTGATATTTTTAATTTTCTTTGTAATATCAAAGTATTACACATCTATTAACTTTTTAAATCTTTCAAATTATGGACAAACTCAAAAACTGACAAAGTCGTACTAAACCAACAAAGTAAAGTTCTTCCAAAGAACAAATGATGAAATCTTAGAGTGCGTATTGTCATTTGTCATAATCTTTCTTCCTCAATTGAAGTAACAAGCTGCTCTGAATGCAGTAATAAATGCTCAAATTATGGCGGCGTACAAAACTGTAACACTACAGGAGGTTAGCAACAAAAAAGGGCTGGTTTTAGCTGGTGATATCTGCTAAAACCAGCTAAAACAAAATGACCATGATCTATCTTCTATTTTTAGTCACTCTTTGCTTATCAGTTGTAATCCGGATCAAGCCAAGGATAATGGCAAGGACGAAACAATCGAGTATTTTATTCCACTCTCACATCGGGTAGAAAAGACGTGGATGAAATGTTTGAGGAATATCGGTATGTCCCCTTGGAAACAAGGGATGACGCATTGATAGATGTGCTTTACAATGTTAAAACATCGCTATCTTTCAAGAGGATATTTACATAGGCTCCGAGAGCAATTAATCGTTTGGGATAAATATGGAAAATTCAAACGAGTCTTATCCAAAGGAAATGATCCGCAATCATACCTCCACTTTAACCATTTCATGATATGGCCCAATGGAGATCTATCGATCGCTTCTCCCATTGAAATCGTAACCTATTCAAATTCACACCAATTCATCAACAAAAAGCGTTGCGAGAATGTCGGCTATATAGAGGCGATCACTCTTTTGAACGATAGTCTATACATCATAAAATGTATGCCTACCCCCGAACAGCTACGATACCGTATCATCAACCATCATACGGGAGCCATTATAAACTCGTATGATTCCATCATCAACTGCAATCGATATATCAGTTCATTCACAAACTCATTTGAACGGTATGAAGGACATATTATCTCTCATGGTTATCAAAGCAACGACATCCTTGAATGCACTTTGGATAGTTCAAAAATACGATACAAAATAAACGTAGATAACAGGATACCGCCCGCCGGCACGCAAGAGGGAAAAAGGCATGCAACTCATACAGGAAGAAGCGGAGAAAGGATACATCGGCCATATCCCGGACTACGTGGAGTCAAGGAAACGATATTGCTCTCCTTTAAGGGGAAAGAGAAGACCTAAACGGAATAGCCTTAATCGACAAAAGACGGAAACGCAAGAGTTTTAGAGAACATCAAGTTCGATGACAACTTCCGGTGGTTGCCCAAACAGTTCTTCTCGTTAGATGAGGGCTGGTGCGCCATGCTGATGTATCCGGAAGACGTTTTGAAGAAGGAAGTTCGCAAGGCGTTTCCCGGACTGGACGAGGAGAGTAACCCGGTGTTGTTCATTGGTAAACTAAGGTAATCATTAAAGACCTAAAGCAATGGAACATGACAATCTATTCATCCAAATTTTAGAAATCTTATCGATAAAGTACACGGAAGATTTTACCATAAGATTCTACGAGAGCCATCCACACAAAACAATCTGTTTGGACTGTCCGAGATGCTACGTTATTATAATATAGAGAATGTAGCGGCCGAAATTCAAAAAACAGAAAACTTATCCTCATTGGATGTACCCTTTGTGGCTTACGTAGATCATGAGTTTGTATTGGTGCGACATGTTTCTACCGAGGCAATCATCTATTCATGGCGAGGTAAAAACATCACATTATCTATCCCGGTATTCTTGGAACGATGGTCAGGAATCGTCCTTCTTTTCGAATCCACCGATGAATCTATTAACCGGATTATAAAGAACATAGAAAGAATACTTACGACAGCGGATAGTAATCGTATGTTTCGTATCATTACTTCTATCATTAATAGGGTGTGCCCTTATCACCAACAGAGGAATGGAGATAGGAATCTGGGGTTATGGGGTGTTAATGTGATCGGAGCATCTTTCTGCGGTATCCTGCTTTCTCGAGAGATCTTAGGCTCGGATAAATATGTCAACAAAATTTGTTCCCTGTTTTGAAATCCAGTGATTGCAACGGGACATTGGATTCCCAAGCATCTCATTTCTTGGGGATCAGTTGGAGTGTCTTCGGCTTAGGATATTTTCTTTCCGCAATATTGTTTATCGCCTTGTTGCCCCAATATGTTATATATGCAGAGACTCTGAATATAATCGCATTACCTTATACAGCGTGGAGCGTATGGTACCAAAATTTAGGGTAAAACAATGGTGCGCTTTATGTTTATCTGTACAAGCTACCGTATGGATCACCTTTCTTATCTCTCTATTCGCGATAGGCATGGATTTCAATCAATGGGATTTATTTGATTTCACTACCATTGGATGCGTGTATGGGCTCGTCATTCTATCACTCCATTTTACTGTTACATTATACGTAAAGAAAAGCAAATCCAACGAAGCAACAATAAACTTAGCAGCATAAAACTGAATGCCTCTGTATTTAAGAGCTTATTAAACGAACAGCCTCAATATGACATTGACAAAATACAGGAATATTATTGGGCAATAGGGATGCCAAAGAGTGGATTACCATTATCTCTAATCCACATTGTGCTCCTTGCGTAAAATTACATCTCAAATAGAAAAGTTACTCAAAGAATATAAAGAAGAGATTTGCATACAAATCATCTTGACCTCTTTAGCAAGGAATTAGAACCTAGCGCCATGCTACTGACCTCCATGTATCTACTAAATAATGAATCGGATTATTTACGATTCCTATCTGACTGGTATGCAAAGGGCGTCATAAAAGAGGATTGCTATAAAAGATACAGATTAAATCCTAATGACAAAGATATGTTAGCCAATTTTCAAGCACAAAACGAATGGGTTAGGCGCAATACAATAAGTTCCACTCCAACAGTTTTGACAAATGGTTATTTATTGCCGGAAGAATATGAGTTAAAGGATATGTCGTATTTAATAAATTAAGTACTATGAATAAATTAGCATCACAAATAGATTCGCTAAATAAGCATTTGATAGGCTCATTACATACAAGCTACCCTTTCGGGTTGGCTCATGGCAAAATGGGATTACTCATCTATTTATACCATTTGTATGATTATACGCAAGAAGCTATTTATAAAGAGAAGGCTGAGCGATTGCTGGACGATCTCTTGGAAAACGATCTCTCTAAAACGCAGAACTCACCGTGGAGGAAGGTTTATGCGGAGTTGCGTTAGGATTGGATTATATTGTAAAAAGCAATTTGTAGACGGTGATATTAATGATTTGCTAAGTGGTATCGATGATTTGCTATTCAAGAAGCTGGTTTTCGGAAATATGGAATCTAGGTATTCCTGTCTCAACTCATCCATTTCTTATATTACATTTATAAAGGCTGGAAATCCAGACAAACGATAATGAGCGTTTCCCTTTCGAGGGCTTAGCAATCAAGTTAGTTAATCAATTGGCCGATTTGATAGACGCCTCCTTTTCGAGGAATCCTATACGTTTTCCATTTACCAATATCACGTACCGATATTGATGAAAACCCTGTCCTGTCTTATACAATATGATTTTTACAAGGATCGGATACAAAGGTTTTGGAACAACTATCTCTGTATATGTTCTCCCATTTGCCTCATCTGCATTTGAACCGACTATATCTGTTATGGGGCATACTACCTTTACGGAATTGTTCGCCGGATTGGCAAAGATATGTGAACGAACTAAGAAAATCAATCAATCTAGACATAATATATAATAGAGAGATCAAAGGCAAGGATATCTATATCAGTAATGGATACGCTTCTCTATATTTCTTGTTGGAGGATTAAAAGGGACTTCCCGAATACACCATCCCTTTCAATCCGCACCTAATTTACGATCGGATCATCTCGTCTGACGCTTGGGATGCCCTAATGGAGAACGAATACTACTATAATATACACAGAGGATTGCTGAATGGTTTCCCCGGTACGGTGTTGGCATTGTTAAACATTAAGCAAAGATATTTATGCGAATAGACTTGACAGATACAACATTTATTATTCCTGTACGGATCGATTCCATGATCCGTTTGGAGAACCTGTTGATGTCCGTGGACTCAATAGTACGTTATTTCCGGACACGCATCTTAATTATGGAGGCCTCATCATACCAAAATGAGATTATCCCTCGTTAATAAAGATGATACGGTGAAGTACACTTTCCTCGTGGATAAAGATCCTGTATTCTACAAGACCAAATACTTGAATATCCTCGCAAAGCAGGTTGATACTCCACTTGTTTGTATTTGGGACGCAGATGTGATACTGGACCACCTTCAAATATTGGATGCGGTGAAACAGCTTAGAACTAGGACTTCTGATGTCGCTTATCCATATGATGGTAATTTTTAGATACGTCAGATATATTGAGGGAACATTATTGGCTCCATCGTGACCTAGATTTCCTAAAAACATCAAGCAAAGATGAACTCTTTGTACACAGTAGAGAGTGATAGGCGCAGTCGGGGAGCGGTCTTCGCCCAAACGGAAAAATACCTGCAAGCGGGTATGGAGAATGAGGATTTCTATGGCTGGGGCTTGGAGGACGGAGAAAGACATTACCGTTGGTTGAGTTTTGGCTACCGGATTTATCGGAGTGAGGGCTGTTTATTCCATTTGTCTCATCCCCGGATCAAAACGGGATGTAAAGATAAAATTATTGGGTCTTAAGTTCATTGGCCTACAAACCTAAGATACTTCACCAAGGATCCTAAGATACTTTATCCATGAACTAACAAGATCGGTGACCTCAACCTTTTACCACATAAGTCAGCATAAATCAGAAATATTTTGTACTTTTGCGCCGTATTATACAAAATAATAGCATAATGAATCTATTAGAACTGAGTGAACAGGAAATAATAAGACGTAATAGCATGGAACAGTTGCGTCAGATGGGGATAGAGCCTTATCCCGCAGCTGAGTATGTAACGAACGCATTTTCCAAAGAGATAAAGAGACATTCAAAGATGACGCTGAGCCACGCCCGGTACGTATCGCCGGCCGTATCATGAGCCGTCGTATCATGGGAAAAGCCTCTTTCATGGAGTTGCAGGATTCCGAGGGCAGAATACAGGTCTATATCTCTCGTGACGATATTTGTCCGGACGAGAATAAAGACACATACAATGTCGTTTTCAAGAAATTACTGGATATCGGTGATTTCGTCGGGATCAAGGGATTCGTTTTCCGTACTCAGATGGGAGAGATTTCCGTTCATGCGCAAGAATTGACAGTTCTGTCTAAATCACTTCGTCCGCTACCGGTCGTTAAATATAAGGATGGTGTCGCTTACGACGGTTTTAATGACCCGGAGCTTCGTTATCGCCAGCGTTACGTGGATTTGGTAGTAAACGAGGGTGTAAAAGATATTTTCATGAAACGTGCGGCTATCATCAAGACCATGCGTACCGCCTTGGATGAGGCCGGATATACGGAGGTAGAGACTCCGATCCTGCAATCTATCGCCGGAGGAGCTAGCGCACGTCCGTTTACGACACATCATAATTCCTTGGATATCGATTTATATTTACGTATCGCTACCGAGTTGTATTTGAAACGATTGATCGTCGGTGGATTCGAGGGTGTATACGGATCGGTAAGAATTTCCGTAACGAGGGTATGGACCGTACGCACAACCGGAGTTCACCTGTATGGAACTTTATGTTCAATACAAGGACTATAACTGGATGATGAGCTTCACCGAGAGCTGTTGGAGCGTATCTGTATCGCCGTGAACGGTACGAGCGAGAGCACGATCGACGGTAAGACAATCAGCTTCAAGGCTCCTTTCCGCCGTTTGCCGATCTTGGAGGCGATCAAGGAAAAGACGGGTTACGACTTGGAAGGTAAGAGCGAGGACGAGATCCGTACGATCTGCAAGGAATTGAAGATGGAGATCGACGATACGATGGGTAAAGGTAAATTGATCGACGGATCTTCGGGGAGTTCTGCGAGGGTACGTTTATCCAGCCGACCTTCATCATCGACTATCCGGTTGAGATGAGCCCACTGACTAAGATGCACCGTAGCAAACCGGGATTGACCGAACGCTTCGAGTTGATGGTAAACGGGAAGGAATTGGCGAACGCTTATAGCGAGCTGAACGATCCGATCGACCAAGAAGAACGTTTCAAGGAGCAATTACGCTTGAGCGAAAGGGGACGACGAGGCGATGTTCATCGATCAAGATTTCTTACGCGCCCTTCAATTCGGTATGCCTCCTACGTCGGGTATCGGTATTGGTATCGACCGTCTGGTTATGTTGATGACCGGACAGACAACGATCAAGAGGTATTGCTTTTCCCTCAAATGCGTCCGGAGAAAACCGTAAAGAAAGATAACGCCGACAAATACGTGGCCTTGGGCATTTCGAGGAGTGGGTTCCCGCTTTGCAGAAAGCCGGCTACCTGACGGTTGACACGCTGAAAGAAGCGAACGCCAACAAATTAAGACAAGAGCTTTGTGAGCTTAATAAAAATATAAGTTAGAACTGCAAAATCCTACGATCCAAGAAATAGAAGCTTGGATAGCCAATGTAGGAGAATAAAAGCGTGATACGATGGATTTGCCCGGAAAAATCGCGATAATGGGAGGTGGTAGCTGGGCTACCGCCCAAGATCGTACTTTCAACTCAAGATAGTATCAACTGGTACATGCGTAGGCCCGATCGTATCGAGGAGTTCAAGCAGTTGGGACACAACCCGTGTTACCTCACCGCCGTGAAATTCGACACGAACAAGATAAACTTCTATTCCAATATCAACCAAGCGATCAAGGACTCGGATACCTTGATCTTCGCTACGCCTTCCCTTTCTTGAAACAACATTTGAAGAAGGTGAAGACCTCTTTGAAAGATAAGTTTATCATCTCGGCGATCAAGGGTATCGTACCGGATGAGAATATGTTGATTACGGATTACCGCGGAGTATTACAAGGTTCCAACAGAAAATATAGCAGTTATCGGTGGTCCCTGTCATGCGGAAGAGATCGCTCTGGAACGGCTCTCGTACATTACGTTGGCTTGTTCCGACATCGAAGGTCCGTACGATATCCCCGTTTTCAAGAATCAATACTTAAAGAATTCCTTCTGTAAGGATGTGACCGGTATCGAATACGCCGCCGTACTGAAGAACGTGTACGCTATCGCCGCCGGTATTTGCCATGGAATGAAATATGGTGATAACTTCCAAGCCGTATTTATCTCGAACGCTATTGAGGAGATGCGTAATTTCGTGGACGCCGTACACGGGCTGGAGCGGGATATCACCGACTCCGTCTACCTTGGCGATTTGCTGGTTACCGCTTATTCCCGGTTCAGCCGTAACCGTACTTTCGGAACCATGATCGGTAAAGGATATTCCGTGAAGACAGCGCAGCTGGAGATGGAAATGATCGCCGAGGGATATTATGGAACCAAGTGTATGCGTGGATCAACGAGAAATATAAAGTGAACATGCCGATACTGGACGCTGTTTATGATATATTGTACGAGAAGAAATCGCCGACAACGGTCATTCGTCAATTAACGGAAACGTTTAAATAAAATAGCATATGAAAAACATCAGTTTAAACATCGACAAGGCTCTGGGCACTGTCTCCAAGGAACAGGTTTACGCTCAAGAGGCCAAGGCAATGGAATGTATTGCCACATTACATAACGGTAACGGAGCAGGTAACGACTTTTGGGTTGGTTGCATCTCCCTCTTCTATTACGGACGCAGAGTTGGCCGACATCGAGAATACGGCGAACGTGCTTCGTTCTAAATGTGAGGTGGTCGTAGCCATTGGTATCGGTGGTAGCTATTTGGGTACCAAAGCGGTAGTAGAAGCGTTAAACAACAGCTTCGACTGGTTGCAAAACGACCGTAAAACCCGGTTATGTTATACGCCGGACACAATATCGGAGAGGATTATCTTTATGAATTAAGCGAAGTCTTGAAGGTAAGCAATTCGGTATTATCAATATCTCCAAGTCTGGTACGACTACAGAGCCGGCTTTGGCTTTCCGTATCTTGAAGAAACAATTGGAAGATGCTGTTGGCAAGAGGCTAAACATCGTATCGTAGCTATCACGGACGCTAAGAGAGGCGCTTTGCGGACCTTGGCGGATCAAGAAGGTTACAAGACTTTCATCATCCCTGATAACGTAGGTGGACGTTTCTCTGTTTTAACTCCGGTAGGTTTGCTTCCGATCGCCGTGGCAGGTATCAGCATCCGCGACTTGGTTGCTGGAGCTGTTTCCATGGAAAAGCTACAGATGCGAGTGTTCCTTTCGCTGATAATATGGCCGCTATCTATGCCGCTACTCGTAATGAGTTATATAAGAACGGTAAAAGATTGAGATCTTGGCTAACTTCCATCCGAAATTGCACTATATCGCAGAATGGTGGAAACAACTTTACGGAGAGCGAAGGTAAAGACGGTAAAGGTATTTTCCCAGCATCCGTAGATTTGACAACCGATTTGCATTCCATGGGTCAATGGATTCAAGACGGTGAGCGTACGATTTTCGAAACGGTTATCTCCGTGGAAGCTACAGATCATAGCGTATTGGTCCCTACAGATGAAGCCGATTTAGATGGCTTGAACTTGGCAGGCAAGCATGTAGACGAGGTAAACAAGATGGCCGAGTTAGGTACTCAGTTGGCTCACGTAGATGGTGGTGTTCCTAATATCAAGGTTAATATGCCGGAAGTAAGCGCATTCTATATCGGTCAGTTATTCTATTTCTTCGAGAAAGCTTGCGGTATCAGTGGTTATATGTTAGGTGTGAATCCTTTCAATCAACCGGGTGTCGAGGCTTATAAGAAGAATATGTTCGCCCTGTTGAATAAGCCGGGATACGAGAAAGCGAAGCTATCAAAGCACGTTTATAATACGATTTACCCCATAAAAACGGTTTTCTCATCACGAGGAAACCGTTTTTCGTTTGAATAGTTTTTATTACTCATTTAATTCTTTAAGTAAATCGCTCCCGGCTTTGAATTTGACCGAGACACGTGGAGTAATCATTACTTCCTCCCTGTTTTCGGATTACGTGCCAATCGCTCGGATTGTTGCCAAGGTACAAAAGATCAAATCCTTTCATGGAAATAGATTCTCCTTCCCGTATTCCTTTCGCCACAACAGTCGGTAACGCATTCACTACGGCCCTAACAACATTTTTCGGCAATCCTGTTTCTTCCACAAGAGATTGTACTAATTCTCCTCTATTCATACTAGATAATAAATATACCATTCTTCACCAGAAAGAGTCCGATGAGAACTTAGTTGTTTAATCATTGCAAATATATGAATATTTGGGGAATATCAAAATATCATATATTAAAAATCAATGCATACAGAAATATTATATACCTAAATACAGGTATAATTGAACCCCTTTCTGATAGACAAGTCGAGACTTTGGTAGAAATATAATTAATAAGAAATAGTATACAGTATTATGATATCACTTATTCATAGCAAGTTATAGCCTTTGAAAATTCGTTATTAATGCGTTAACTAGAGTTCTCATCGAACTACGTCATAATTTATTGATTAATTATCTCAACGAAATAAATTTATATCCCTTATTTTCAATACATCTATCAACTCATCCAGATAATTATAAAATTTATCAATCCGGTTAGGGTGTACATGTAGGTGGATCAAAGTAAGCACCCATTTAAACCATTTTGTTTCATAAAATGAAATTCCATTATATATCATATTTATTTAATTTCAAGAAGCTTTCCTCCCATTTCTGTTAATTCCGATTTATTACGTACCTTTGTATTGGTTTTAAGAAGGTAATAACATGATTCAAGAAGCGATTATCCGATATCTGCGTAAACACAGGCAGGAATCCCTTTCTCCCAAAGCTGTTCTTTTCGATATGGATGGTGTATTATATGACTCTATGCGTTTTCATGCACGGGCATGGCATGAGGTAGCGACCCACCATCAGCTAACTTCTCGGCCGGAAGACTTTATATGTTCGAAGGACGTACTGGGGAACACGATCAACGAGCTATACCAACGCACTTTCCAACGAGACGCTACCGCCGAGGAGAAGCAAACGATCTATAAAGAGAAAGCGGATCTATTCAATACCTATAATGACGGTGCCCCATGACCGGCGCCGCAGAGGTTCTAAAAGAAGTGGAAGCATCTGGACTGCAACGATTGGTTGTCACCGGTTCCGGCCAACATAGCTTGATCGATAAGCTAAACCATACCTATCCGGGACATTTCAACCGAGAAAATGGTTACGGCTTTCGACGTGAAATATGGCAAGCCACACCCCGAACCTTATTTAATGGGACTTCAAAAGCGCATGCGAAGCCTAACGAAGCTTTTGTGGTAGAGAACTCCCATGGAGTAGAAGCTGCCGTGGCAGCCAATATCTTACGATAGCCGTAAACACCGGACCTCTCCCGATCAAGTTTTATTAGATGCCGGAGCGGATTTACTATATCCGGATATGGAAAACTTAGCTAAAGATTGGAAACAAATCATCGAGCTTGCGAAATCCACCCGATTGAACGAGTATTCCAAATAAGCGAACATAAAAGAGGCTACCCGATAATGAAGTAGCCTCTTCTTTTTATCATCGAACGGATTATTTCACATAATCAGCCTTATTCAAGAAATCATAGCTCTGCTGAACGCTGGCAACCGGATCATTGTTTGTATATTGCTCAACTTCAACATACCAATCCTTTACGTTATTAGCGTACATTTGATCGAAGATAGGCTTGAAATTCATCTTGCCACTTGCGCCGATCTCTTTCTCATCCTTGATATGGATAGCCTTGAACTGGCTCGGACGGTTCTTCAAGTAAGCGACAGGATCACCACCACCCATCATTACCCAGTATACATCCATCTCGAAGAATACGTGGTTCGGGCTTACGTTATCCAACAAGAAATCATAGATCAATTGATCGTCGATCTTACGGAACTCGAAGTCGTGGTTATGATAACCGAACGCAATGCTAGCGGCAGCGGTCTTATAACCAACCGTGTTGAAATAATCGCAGTACATCTTCAAGTCATCCAATGTAGTCTTATCGTTAACCGGCATCCACGGTTGAACCATATATTTAACGCCTAACTCATTATGAGCATCAATCCTTGATCCACCAACTCATAACCTCGGCTTTTTTTCTTTCGTAAATGCCTGTCCAAGGTGAGCGCTCGTACACTTCATACCTAGGTCATTCACCATTTTCTTAAATTCAGCGGGAGCTAAACCGTAAATCTTTCCGTTATCATAGCTTGCTGTCTCCAGATTCTTATAACCCATCTTAGCGGCGGTTTCCAATACTTTCTGGATACCTTCTTCTTTTACAAGGTCTCTTAAAGAATACAATTGAAGCCCTATATATTTAGAAGACTCCGATGCTGTAGCGGCAGCTTGTCCTGATTTACCGCCACAAGAAGATAATAACTGCGGGGCTACCAACCCACCCGCAAGCATCAAAGAGGCTTGCTTCAAAATTACGTCTGTTCTGCATAGTACTATTAATTAAGTTTGATTGAGAATTTTTACAAAGTAAGACTATATTCTTAGGTTTATATCTTTATGGAAGTTAAAATCTTCAAAAGGACATTGTATTTTAATTTTCGTTATCTTTGGAGGATATATTATTACTTAAATCATTTATATCATGAAAAATTATCAATTCTAGCGATGGGCCTTCTCTTTGTCCTGACCACAGCCTGTAGTGTTTCCGGCAGTGGTACCTTATTCGATGGCAAAGATAGTAACAAATGGAAAATGACAGGCGATGTCTCCGTTCAAGACGACATAATGACCTTGAAGGTACGGATGCACTGGCCGTACTGAAAAACGGCAAATACAAAACTTCGATCTGACCCTTGATTTACGTACTACCCGGGAGGCAAAGGCGCCGTCTGGTTCCATACGGACCAACCTTGAAGAAAGGATATCGTATCGCTATCAATAATGACCGGGCTGATAAGGTTTGGTGGAAAATGACAGAGTCTTGTTTCCGTGAGAATTTGACCAAAAGCTTCGTAAAGAGGATCAATGGTTCAAGATGGATATCCGGGTTGCCGGACAAGAGATCGATGTAAATATAAACGGCGAACCGGTTGTAGAGTATATCAACCAACCGCACCGTATCGTACGGACGCTAACGCCTATGCCTTATTATCGGAAGGGACATTTGCCATAGAGAGTGATGGTAGCGGTGAGATCAGATCAAGAACATCACCGTGAACGTAATTGATGAATCCACGATCGATATCAACGCACAATTGGCGGAAGCTAACGATGAGCAAAATGATGGATCATTAAATTACATCAATCGGATTTCCCGGTATTAGATTATCACGTGCACTTAAAGGTGGCAACCAAGGAGAGTTGCCGCTAAGCAATCCCGCAAGACCGGTATCAATTATACGATCGCACCGAACTGCGGCATCGGTTTCCGATCACGAACGACCAACAAGTCATGGATTACCTAAATGAGATGCGCTCACAGCCTTTCATCCTTGGCATGCAAGCGGAAGGACGCGAATGGATAACCACATTCTCTCCCGAGACTCTTAAAGAATTCGACTATGTGTTTACGGACGCTTTGACGTTCAAGGACAATAAAGGTCGCCGTACCCGCCTATGGATTCCGGAAGAGACTTGGATCGAGAATGAGGAGCAATATATGGACATGATCGTAGATCGTATCTGCTCCGTATTGGAAGAGCCGGTAGATATCTATGTAAATCCTTGTTTCTTGCCATCTCCGATGGATAAGCGTTTTGACGAATTCTGGACAGAGGCCCGCATGAACCGTTTCGTCGAGGCATTGGCAAAAGCGGAAAAGCTTTAGAGATCAACGAACTATACAATATTCCAAATAAAGCGATCATTATGAAGGCGAAAGCCGCCGGCGTTAAATTCACGTTTGGAAGTAACAACGTGACACCAAACGTCAGCGATCTGTCTTACAGTATCCGCATGATGAAAGAATGTGGCCTGACCGCTGAGGATATGTATAAACCGAAAGTTAAAATCTAATCACACATTTACCCTCACCTAATCCCCGTTTAGGGACACCTAAATGAGCGATTAGGGTAGACCTAAACGAGGGATTATTCTCTTTCTCGCAACATCCGTCGCATCTTCATATACCGATATTGCTTTATAATCATCTTGCGGCTACGTATGATCTGATAACGGTAAATGATACAAGACAAGATGAAATATACACCTGCCTGAATCCATAATACCCGGTATTCATGCGCCACCTCATGCAAGGAAGCGCCAGCCGTATTGATACGGATAAATCCCTGGATACCCGGTAGAAGGAAACAAATAACCCACCACTTTCCAAAACGGAGGAATAGCCGCCTCCGGCCAAGAGACACCCGAGATAAATAATAAGATGACAGACGTGAAAACGAACACCAACATAGGCGATTCGCGACTCGTCATAAATCCCGATAGCGTCATAGACATAAAATACAGGCAAACAGGTAAGGCAGTAAAACAACAAAATAGTCAGTGGCTCACCAACCTGAGGTAAGGAGAATAACTTAGGGACAATAGCCAATACCCAGATGCAAACCACCACATACAGCAAAGATAAGTCAGCGACTTGCCGAACACGATACGCAAAGTCCCGTTAAAATGCCTGCAAATAGGTACCAGACTATGGAAACGATTCTTTTCCCGTGCCGTTCCTCCCAACATTCCGATGCCCAATATCAAGGTCTGTTGCAATACCAAGATCAAGATAGCCGGTACCAAAACTGGCAAAACCATTCTGGGAATTAAACAACGCTACCGATTCATACGGGATCGGGTCTACCGTGATCTGGTCCATCTTATCCGTAGACGACGGATTATTATGCATCCGAAGTTCCTTACCCATATCCAACGATACCTCTGTCGCCGCCAAAGGAAAGCCTTATAAAACAATAAGGCGCTCATATCGCAATACAACGAGACGGTTGTCTGTCGCCCTTCATGCAGGTCCTTACTATAATCCGGGGAAAGAGCAAAATTCCATAGGCCTTCTTCTCATCTAACATCTTCTTGGCTTCCGCCATATCCGGACAAACACCCACTACTTCCACATCCGGCGTGGCGTTAACCCGTCTGGTAAACTCACGACTCAAATAGGAATCACTTTGGTCTACCACCACCATCTTCGCTTCGTGTACTACCTCGTTATTATATATAAATGAATAAAGCAGCGGATATACGAAGGCACCAAGAAAGAAGATCATGACCCCGCATCCTTAAACACGTTTCTCAATTCATCTTTCCAAATATAAAGCGTATCCAGAAGACCTTCCTTTATGATATATCGTAAACGATGTTCTCTTTTCATCACATACAGTTTTACGGTAGATATTTGAAATCCAACAACGCTCTCTTCAAGTTCCGCCCGATAAGGAAGGGCAGGATCAAGAATCCCAACAACCAAGCGTACTCGCCCAACGTATAGAATAGCGCCCGCCCGTTCAAGGCTTGATCGACATAAATCAAGAAATAATGCCGCAAAGGGAACAAACGAGCCAACGCTTGCAACGTAGGGTCCATACCTTGTACTGGAAACGAGAATCCGACAATGGAGAACGAGATCATTCCGAACAGGCTGGCGAAGCTAAGCCCTAAACGGGGAGTCGGTAATACGCCGATCATAAATACGCCTACCGCCTGAGAGGATATAATCAGCAAAACATCGCCAAAGCATCGGAAACCAACCGCTATTTAACGGGAAAGAATTAATTCCATACAACACCGCACAATACATAAAGCCTACGACCGTAAAATAGCTGTCTGCGGCAATAACTTTCCCAACAAACTAACTGCGATGGAATTCCCTCCCATATCCAACCATTTACGGGACGTGGAATATTTAATTTCCGTACCGATACTGAATACTGTCACCAGAAATACCATCAACTGAATGATACCCGGCAAAACCGTATTATTCAAATATACCGAATAATTCAACCACGGATTGCCGATCGGGTGCGTATCGATCACGATCGGTTGTAGCTGTCCCATGATCTGCGCTTCGGTATATCCTTTAGCTTGTCCGGTCTGTAAACCCACAGCGGCCCCGCCAATACCGACATCGTTTTCATATCCCGAAACAGCAAAGAAGCGGCGATCAAATAGGTACCATTCGTATAGAAAGACAACCGGGCTGCTTTCCAGATGTGGCGTCCACGGCGAAACCGGATGGAATGTAAAAAATTCCATATACATTCCCTTTCTGCATTTCCTGACGAGCCTCGGTAAACGACATGGTTTTCATATACACCTCTGTCTGCTCAAAGGCATCCAACTGGCGAATCAAATTGCGTGAAGTAGCAGAGTTATCCATATCCACCACTGCTATCGGCAGATCGGTCGGCAATCCCTCATGCATCAACGATACAAAGAAAATGACACAGATAGCCGGAGCGATCAACATACAAAAGAAGTAAATCGGTTGAGCCACCAGCCGATGCACCTCACGCTTCGCGATAAGCCAGATTCTATGCAAACTTTCTTTATAGGTCATACGATCTCTTTCCCTTTTTTCTTTAAGATCACGGACATTCCCGGACGAAGATCAGCGACTTTCTCCAACGGACGGGCACGCACCTCGAAAGTCTTCGAGTCATATTGTCCATTCGTCTTTGTCGCTTTCCATGCGGCATACGAGCCCATATCCTTCATATAATAGACTTTCAACTTCACCGGTAGGTCCCCCAACGCCGGAATAAAAGCATTTACTTCCGAGCCAATCTTGATATCTTTCAACAGATCCTCACGAATACTGAAAGTTACCCATACATCATTTAAATCAGAGATATTCATGATCGGAGCGCCTGTACCAACCAACTCGCCGACTTCCGGGAACCGTTCTGAAACCTCCCCGTCAATCGGAGCCACCAAAGCGCTCTCGCCCACATACGACTCCACTTCGGCGATAGCACCTTCCGCACGTTGGACCATAGCGGCAGCGGCAGCCTTATCTTCCTTACGGGCACCTTCTTTTGCCATCTCATATTGAGAACGGGCAGCCTTCTCTGTCGCTACCATAGCGTTATAATTAGCCTCCACCTCGTCTCTTTTTTGAGCGGACATCACCCCTTTCTCGTATAAATTCTGAATACGATCGAAAGATTTCTTAGCGATAGTTAATCCGGCTTGCGCCTTTTGCCACATCTCATAAGCGGCCGTAATTTCCTGTTCACGGGCTCCTTTAATCGCTTTAGCGTTCTGCGCCTCCGCTGCCGCACGAGCCGCCTCCGCTTGTTTCAGCTTCGCCATAACCTCGGGCGTATCTAAAAAGACCAAAGTATCTCCGGCTTTTACCTGATCGCCTTCGCCAAAACGATAAGAAGCGATACGTCCGGGAACCTTACCGGAGATACGAACTTGGGTGGCCTCGGCCTGCCCCATTATAATATCGTCAGGCGGTGTAAGCAGGAAGAAACCCGCCAAGGCTACCAATCCGATCACGACCAATACTGTGATAAAAGCTAACATCATGTTACTGATAGAAAACTTCTTGTTCTCGTTCATCTCTGTGTATATTTTTATTTGTTATTACTCTTATTCATTTGCGGACAGTTTACCCAAAGCCTTGCTTAGATAAACTTCTGTTAATTTCACCTCGATTTGAGCATCAATCAAACTAGAGCGAGCAGAAACCCATGCTGTCTGCGCCTCCATTAAGTTCAAAGCCGGGATAACCCCTTCCTCAAAACCGAAATTCGCACGCCGCAAATTCTCTTCCGCATTTTCCATATTACGGGAAGAAGCGATCAACTTTTTGCCCGCTTCATTCACTTTATAAACGGATTGATTTACCTGCAACTCAATCTTTTCACGAGCATCCTGCCATTCCAGTGTTTTTATGCGCGTTTCCGCTTTCGCCGAGTTACGCCTATAAGTGCCTTCCCACCAACCGGACAAGGGTACCTTTACCATAACTCCGACATTAAACATACCAGCGAAATCATTTTTAAAACCATTAAAAACATTCGGATTCGTGACGAAGTAATTCGCCGCTAAAGCGACATTAGGCAACATCTCTGCCAAAGCAATACGTTCTTTTCGCTTATAGATTTTCGTTGCCAGATCCAAACTTCTCAGTTCATTACGATTCATGAAAGCCTCATTCAGATCAGCCGAGGCTTGTGTTGTCTCTACCGGAAAATTATCCAGCTTCTCGTCTGCAAGCGATAAATCCTCCTCTAAAGACAGACCACAAATTTGCGCTAAAAGCATTCGGGTTAAAGCCAGACCATTCTCAACCTTAGTCTGAGCCATCTCCGCCTCATTCAGTTTCACCTTGACAGAAAGCCCATCGGCCTCGGTAGCGACTCCCTCATAGATCATAGCGGTCACATCACTATCCATCTTACGGAGCAAATCCACATAAGCGTCCGCCAATTTCTTCTTATTCACCAAAGATATGACCTGCCAATAGGTTTCGTCAGTCTTATAAATCAAGTCCTGCAACTGTAAATTATTCATTGACTCCGCTAATTGCTTGGCAAACTTAGTGATTTGGTTATAATTAACGATCTTCCCACCCATGAATACAGGCTGCACCAACGATACATTACCCACCCAGATATTCTGCACATCCAAATGTTGCATATCGTTCACCCCACTCATCAAATGTTGGATCATCGGTAATTGGGCCAAGCCACCTAAAGAAGAGCTCAAGGATGAGGACAAAGCGCCCATGTCCAGTAAGTTTATATCCTTCTGGTTCCACATATAGGCACCGTTTGCCGATAATTGAGGAAAATACTTGGTAAAAGCGGCTTTCTTCTCGTTATCCGCCATCTTGATCTTTTCGCCAGAGATTTGTAGCTCCTTATTGTTCTGGATCGCCAGATTCCGGCACTCTTCCAATGTCAACATTCGCTGAGCGTGCATACAGCTCACCGTGACTACAAATGTTAATAGTAAGATAGTTCGTTTCATCTTTATATCGTTTTAACCTACCTATATAATGCCATCATATTCCCTATGTGACAAAAATATAAAAACCCGCACAAAAGTATAGGTTTAAAGCGAATATAAAATTGAACTAATTCAATAAAGGATACGTTTCTTCAACTTACAATACCAAGAATCACTAACCCCCATATATTGAGCTATATATTTATCAGGGACCCGGCTTACGATCCATTGGTGGTTCGTATAAAGATATTTCAGGAATTCTTCCGCCTTACAGGTTTGACGGACAGCGAACATTGAATAGAGCTTGGAAATAATCATCAGCATCACATTCTGATAACAGGTAGCGAAAGCTGGATATCCCAACGACAAACGTTCGATATCCGTCCGGGAAAAACAGAGCAATTCACCATCCTCGATAGCTTTCACCTCAAACTCGGAAGGGACTTGTGTAAAATAACCTATTGTAGAAACAAAAGGGTACATACTATCCGAGGAGAAACCGGTTACGCATTCATTCCCATTCTCATTAATATATTGATTGATAAAAAGCCCTTTATTAATAAAATAGGCATCTTGGCACAACTCGCCCGTACGAATCAAATAATCCCCTTTCCGGATTGTCACACCTCGAGTACAACTTTCCAAATCCTTTAGGAAAGATTCATCTCGAGACAGAATCTCCGGAATAAAACTTAGGAACTTCTCAAAGTCGGGAGATAATTTCATAGTTAATCATCCAAGGTAAATCTCTTCTGTCCGATCAAATTACCGTCAGAGAAAATATCCACACGGTAAGTACCCGGAGATAAGAATTCCTCGATATTCCAATACATGGTCACTGCCACCTCCTCACCTTCATATTCTATCATTTTCTTCATAGAATAATTGATTTCCTTTCCTTCAAAAGCGAATACATCCGCACGGCTTTTCACCAATATATCGTCATCCGGTTTCATGATCCGTACATATACCATCTTTTCGCCGACAGGAGCGGTAATGTTCTTCGCTATCTTGAAAGTCACGACGAATTGCTGCATCTTCTTAATACGCTTAGCGAGTTTACCTCGAGAGTTCACAGGAGTCACGTTAATATCCGTCGCATCCAAACGACTAGCTAACGTTACTCTTTCCGTCAATTTCTCTTTTTCCTTTTTCAAGGTAGCAGCTTGTGAAGTAGCCCTCTGATATTTCTGAACAGCCTCTTTCTTTTCAACCTTCAATTGCTCATTCTCACGATTCAAGGAATCGATTTGGACAACATAGTTACGCATGATTTTACGTAAGGTATCCAATTCCTTTTTCAAGCGAGCTATTTCCTTCGCATTCGTAGCCTTCACCGTACGCAATTCTTCCAATAAACGTTGTACCTTTGCTTGCTCCGTAGATAATAGGGCAACAAGGGAATCATTGCCTACGCTAAACTTATAACCTTCATATTGAAGAGACAATTCATTATATTCATCCTCCAAAGATTCTTTCTCAAGATCAAAGGTTTCCACCAAATCAGTCATTTGCTGCTTTTGATGATAAATATAATAACCGGCACCAGCAATAATCAGTACCAATACTATAACTGCTACGATAAGTAGC